>Ga0210059_1004942_pt1 | contig 21455 bp, 15 predicted proteins | sample Ectturendosymbi2_FD_188042 | JGI IMG/M metagenome (GOLD analysis project Ga0210059, IMG submission 188042) | Ecteinascidia turbinata endosymbiont from Florida, USA - Sample 2 (SPAdes) (version 2) | ecosystem: Host-associated > Tunicates > Ascidians > Unclassified | place: Key West, Florida...
CATCGCAAAACTAACTCCTTTTAGCAGTTATACTCTCGTTCCGTGTTTCTCTGCATCTTAAATGGTTGGGCTGCACCGGATAAAAACTTTGGAATGCAAGTGCGGTACGGCGTGTAACGTGTACTGGAGGTTTGTGGAATGGTCGTGCCCGTCCATTTTGTGATGTCATTATTTGCTTTTGCCGTGATGCCATCGTCACGAAAATTGGCATGTGACGTCATCACCCACCCGTGACGTCACTGTGACGTCATCAATGACGTAACTTTTCCGGAAGTGTGGTAGGTGGTTTTCTTCACCAGACCCCACTTTGCCCCCAAACGTCTTCATTTGTGATAGGCAAAACGCTTTTAAATCGCAATCCACATTGAACAGTTGTTATGCCTCTGTGGATTACTGTTCACGGCAATATTACCCCAGTTGGACACTATACCTTTTAAGAAGTTACTAATACAAAGCTTAAAATCCCATCTAATCGCAAATGATATTTATTGCTTTCAAACGCTAATCAAAACTGTAGCAGAAAAACTGCAAAATTTAAGATTTGTTCAATGTATTTACGGTCTCGCGACTTTGTTGAAATAACTAAATATTGTTTAGAGAAACTTAGACGTTCCACATCACAAAAAATGCCGACAAGAAAGCGTGACATAAGTAAAGAAGATGAAAGCAGCGAAGGAAAGTGAAATAAAGGTGTTAGCAGAGCAATGAAGTCATTTATCGTTGAGAGGAAAAGTATCGCGATCGAGGAATCAGGTAGTGAGTCACTCAGTTCCTTGAAAGATCAAGATCTGCACAATTTTCCTGAGTCTCCTGTGCACCCTGCTGAACAAGCTGCATCGTCGTCTGCCCTGCGCCAACATTTTGATTCAGATTCCGATAGGAAAAGCGACAGACCTAATATCAGTTTTTTTAATTGTGAGGGTCCTTCGTCTTGACCCAAACTTTTTTCAACAACTCAATGAGACTTTGTAATCGCGAAAGGTCCACATAAGTTAGATTTGAATTATGAATTTCCCAAAGAAGCAGCAAGCAGGAAACTTTCCAGTTGTTTATTACAACGTAAATTATCTAATGGAGACGTGATGTAAAGGAAATGGCTGGTGTACCCAGCTCGAGAAATTGGGCATTTTGCTTTAGTTGTAAGCATTTTTCCGATGTTAACACCGTGCAATCCACTGATAAGTTTTCTGACTGGTCCAATCTTAGCGTGCCCTTAGCTGAGCATGAAAAGTTCACTAGTCATTTACAGGCAAGTGTTCAATGGTTTGAGGCTGAGCAAAGACTAACGAAGTGTTTCTCAGTGGATTCAATATATCCCTTTTATCATTTGTTGCTCCACCAAACTTTCATTGTGTTTTGTCTATTTGCGAGCGTAAATACTTTAGGTAGAAAAAACACTACTTCAAAGTCCAGGTACACAAACGTGAAGGACACTTAAAGCTGCCCACTGCGGCGTAATCAGACAAGGCAAAGTTTGTGAATATCATCAGCACGCACTCGTTCCTGTTTATCATTATACTGGGCGGCTATATGCGTCTTCATCAATCAACCAAGAGCATTATGTATTGCCTTTGGTAAGCTGTTTTACATTTGTGTCGTGGTAGTTGTAAAATCTTGCACATTGCATTTTCTAATTCATAAAGAACAGTTTGCATTGGCATCCAAGTCTGTGCATTAAGAATAACTATAAAATTGGACTTTTGGGAAGCCTTGGGCGGATGCATGGAACGCACTCTTGTGAAGTCTGTTTTTTTTCGTGTATTGCGCCATAAAAAGGGATAGGTGATTGTGCGCCCAGTCACTTATACAAGAACGCGTCCGCGCTTGTGGTAAGCGAAAGCAAAAAAGGTATTAATCAATTCATGTTAGCAGTTCTATCCAAGTCCATTGTCGTTACTCGAACGAAAGTTCTGTTCAACAAGTGTGAAGAAATTGCACTTAAGTTCAATTCGCTTTTCATTTCAGTTTGATTGACGTCACTTTGCATTACTTTCGCCAGTCGGACCTCCCTTGCAGACCTTCCCGGGTACGTGTATCTCTTGTTCCCGCCTCTCGTAGGCCGTGCTTTCGGATGTACAAGTGGTATCGGTACACTGTGTAAACACTGCCCCTCGCAGCAGCATGCTATTAGTCATAAACATGGACGTAGCTAGGGGACACCTGAGCTACGCCTGCGTCCTTCAGAATAAAAAGAGAACTTTAGTGATAAAAGGTATATCTCCAATAATTTGCCGTCTTTTTGATATTTATGTAGGCTATTTTTCCAAAACATCTTCATCAAAAAGGTCGTAGCACAGTTGACTGATCATGATGACGTCATGAACCCACTGCTCAAAGAGGTGCCACGCGCCGAGGTCTTGCATTGGGCCTCGCAGCTGCTAGGGCTGGCTCTGGTGACACCGAACGTCTAGAATGGAAGGTTTGTCTTAATTAGGACATTCTTCACGACGATTTTCAGGAGGAATTCATGGGAGATGAAGTGTTACTCTTTTGCAAAAGACGATTTCGAAGCAACGCCACTAACTGATTTCTTGGCGAAATATGTGAACATCTATGAGAGAGTGGAAAGAGTGGCTATACGTACACTTCTTCTGTCTTCATCCACTTACTGTACCTGTGTCAAAGTGACTTTTCTACACTTGTGAATATAAAGACAAAATTCCGGAGCAAACTTGACCGTGAAGCCGATCTGAGATGTGCATTATCTGCTACAAAGTCTAGAATTAATCTGAGGAGTAACTACATCCTGCCCACTGATGAAAGTTAATTGCAAATAAATTGTCGTTATGTTCAATGTTTATTGATTTTGTAATGGTGGGGCGCGAAAGTTGTTGGAATGGGAAATGGGGACGCGTCTTCAAAATTTTAAGAACCACTGGCTTAAGCGGAAGATGAGATGCTATACTTTTATTACCTTTGTTGGCCCAAAAGTGTGTTCTTTAATACCAGACGATATTAATCCTTTAAATGGAAACTGAAGAAAAACCTCCTACATGCGAAAGATGCACAATTATGAACTTTAGTAACATTTCACTCATCCAGAACAAATTTTTGTGCATTTTTATGTAAATTTAGTTTTTGTATTTTTTCTTCCCTGTACACATCCCATTCTTTTCGGCATGAAACCACACCCCATAGTGTTTTCTGTTTTTCTTTCTTTTTCGTTTGTAGCTCATTAATCATTTTTTGTCACTTTTTATTTTTTTTATTTTGTTTAAACATATTCTTACCCATACCAAATTCCTTCAAATAAAATTTAATCCACTCGTCTGTGTCCATAGGCATGCGCTTTCATCTGTACATTTTCTTCACCACAGTACATTTGAGAGTGATTGGTTGAACGCAATGGACGATGTTATTAGAGTTGAGCCCTTATTGACTATTACTAAACAAAAATGTTGCTATTTGGGTTTGATTGCATGTCAACCAGAGCAGAGACGTACGGTTCAAGGCCCAATACGTTTCCTCGAACGCGTTGCAAGTGGTCAGTGATGTTTCCATATGTGGATGGCTTCCAGAAGACACTACGGCAGAGGTGCTCATTACGTCTGTGGTGAATGACTAATGAGTTACTGTTATGCGTTTCTGAATCGTTTCGATCTGACGGTGATTACTCGTAGCGCCAGGGGCATTCATGCTGGTTACTGCTGGTAGTCGTTGTTCGCGGCACTGGAGTCTCTACTCACTTGCGTTTGACTGCTGATGTGATAGCGTCGATGTTTGGTTAGGCGTTATGTTGACTATGCCGTTGTTCTCTTCGTTCAGGTGCAACAGCAGTGACAAAGGCCAGTAATTGGAAACTGGAACATCACATTGCTCACAGGAAAGGAACACGAGCTTGTGGAGGAAGTCAAGCAATTGCAATTACACCTGGGGAATGGGAATTGTTTGCATTTTCTCAACCGAGCGTTAAGGCTCTGATAGTGTGGTCTTGGAGATGAAGGAGACTTGCATCTGCAGTGTAAAACTGACAATGACTGGCCAGCCTGTGGTGATGCTACTCGTACATTGTTGGTGGAAAGTTGTAGTTATAAATGGATCCCGTTGGAAGTACATGTCGAGGCCAAATTTAACAGATCGTAGAAGTAAACCGTCATTTACACAAGCATAAATCCAAGATTTAACATTGCAGTACTGCGATATCAGCGCATCAATTAAAGCCGCCCGGCAAAGGAGTACCGGTATTGTTATCGAACACATGGTGCTTTCGAAAGTCTTAAAATGCGCATTTTGTAAACGACTGTACTGTGTGGGAGAGTGGCATGTTTGTGATCACGAAAAAGATAACTTAAATTTTCTTCTGGAGCTGTACTGCAACAACGCATTCAACATCACAGACAATTTATCCTACACAGAGCTCTCAACATTTTTAGCTGTATCGTGGTACAAGATCATTGGTTGTGTGTAAGCCCGTCAGAGTGTTACCGCGAGTACGCTCAGCGGAAAAACGTTTTTACGAATACTTTTTGGTGTAATGCGTCGCAGCAAGGTACGCATCTACGAAGTACTGCAGGTGAAAATCTCGGGAAACCGAATCACTTCTCATCAGTAGCGTAACTGATGGGGGAGCAAGGGGTCGAGCCGCCCCCCTGGCAAACTAAATGTAAAAACTGGCCCCCCTTATAATTGACTTTTGATATTTAGTATTCTTTAATTTGTTGTTTTTTTGCTTTTTTTGGGTGTTTTTCTTGTTCACCTACGACATACAGAGATTCACTATCATTTCTAACCTTTTTCTGCGTTTTGGCTAGTGGGCACCCTTACGGTTGCCGGTAGGCTCCTTTCAGCTAAGCTTTGCCCCCACTGGCTCAAACCTCTAGTTACGTCACTGCTTCTCATCCAAATACAAAGACATCACCTGCAACGGTTCGGTCTGTCCCCCAAGAATTGTTGTCGCCATGCTGTTGGTTGCACCCACAGGAACAGCACCTAAAGGCCACCAAAACACAAGTTGGCATGATTGTGTCTTTGAGCTGGATTCGTCCCGTATTGGTGTGAAGCTTGCAGAACTGAAATAGGATATTAATAGCGCTGGAGTGCTTCGAGAAGGCGTAGGGCAGTCGCCCTTGCGATCGTCTAGATGGGAATGTTGATTAGAAGACGAATGAATGAATGGAAGTTTTCAACATTCGCTTTTCGCATAAGCGTCCTTGTTACTGAGAAAATACGTTTGCACTTCTTCAAAAAGCTTCAACCGCGTGTTTTGGCTCGTTTGAAAATAACATCCTGGTTTTTCTTGGCCTGACTCTTATTGCGCGACAAGATTTTCATCATAAATTAGTTGTTTCTTAAAATAAAGGGTTTGTGCCCTGAATCACACTAGTCAAAGTTGAAAGGCATGCAGCTTTCCTACGGGGCAACAGACAAGATGCAAAAGGACCAGTCAGACCCGTTTTTGTGAGTCTCGGTGTTCTCAGCTATCGCAACGGTTTCAAAAGATGTAGGTTTTGAGAGTTTGAATGTTCTACCAAAAGCTCCAGCAGTCCACCTTGTCAAAGCTCTAGTCTCTGGTGGAATCATCCCGGTAAAGAAAAATCTAAAGCACGTGGGAAAACGCTTAATGAAGTGGACCAACTTTGAAGCTCAGAAGGGTTTATGATCTCTTCTCAGTCATTTTCGTTAGTTTCTCATAAATACAAGAAATTCCAGGGAAAGAAGAACCAGATCATTCGTTTCAGCAGTAAACATTGCATAACCTGTGGCGTATCTAGGGTTTCCCGAGCCAAAATTCACTCTTGGCGCCACCACCTAGTCGCGCTAGCCTGTCATATGTCAGCATTGACGCTAAGAGTGAGTTGAGTAGGGTGGTCAGAGTTGAGTGTAGGGTTGTGGCTATCTGTAGACATTGTAACGCAGCTATGAGTCAAAATACATGCTGCTGGCTCTGATTCCTGGAGACAGAAGCTCCGTTTTGAAAAAGTCACTAAGGTTCGTAACTGGTCTTTTGCGAACCTTGTTGATCTTGAAATTTAGGAACTGGGTGATAGACGCTAGCATTCGACTTTGTGTAAATCGCGTTTATAAGCATTAGCTGAAACTTGACATTTCGTAATTGTTACGTAATATTCCAACCTCAATTCGGCGCCCCCAAAAGCTGCGCCTAGAGGCAAATCCCCCTTGTCCTCCTTTCTAATTAGGCCCCTGAGAGTAAAATGTCCCTGGGGCCCTGAGAGTAAGATTCCTTTAAGCCAGGGGTGGGCAAGTAATTTGGTTCGGGGGCCATTTTGAGAAGGCCGCGTTTAGCGGAGGGCCATGCCTTCTAATACAGTGTTTCTCAAACTTTTTCGGCTCGTCACCCCTTTGGTATTTTCACAAAACCTGCAACACCTCCCTGCTCTTTTTTCAATGCATATGATATTACAACCATTATGATCACCACAAAATGCATTTTCACAAAAAAGAAACGAACTCTCACAGCATTATTACCACAAAAACGCATTTCATAACATTTAAGTTCAGATGGCAATAGGATTTCACAAACACTTTCAATGCGACGGTTAACTTTGCAACCGTATGGCCAACTTCGAAACCCTTGGTGGGACGTTTTACACCGACTGCTAATCTTATATCATCCTCGATTTCCCTTCGATTTAGTGCCGTTGTTTTGATGCAAACCAGAGCTGAAAAAACATTTTTGCAGAGAAATGCTACGGCAACAGAAGCATTGTTCGAAACGTCAGTTCAGACAATTGTGGTATGATTCACGCGTAGCTCACCAGAGCTGAGTAAGTGACATTTCGCGAAAAGGATCACGTGCTGAGGAATCATTCCGAAGATCACAAAATTGGTCCTGTAGTTCATTGAGAATACTGGCTGTAAACAGATACGTAAAGAAGGGATTTTATACAAGTGCAGCTACTTCCTCCGTGAGCTCAGGGAAATATAGTTGGAACTTAATTTCAAGTGATTAAAGGTGGTCTCTGTCTTTAAACTTTCATCAAGTTCGTCAGTTTTTTCCTCAGCACTTGGACAATTTCTCAAACACAGCAACGTTTCATTGCAATACTTTAGGATGCCAGTTTTGTAACTTCGCATAAAATGCTTGCGTATTCGTCGCGAAACTGGATGATGTTGTAACCTTTCCTTATAGCTTAAGATTTAGGTTATTCAATTTTCCAAATAATGCTGCCCAATAAGCAAGACTTTTCAACCAAATCTTTCCACAGATGCAAGACAAGGACTGGTTTGCTCTCAGTTCTGAAAATATTTTTGTTTCGTCCTTCATCTCAAAACGCGGTTTAGAAAGTTTACTTTCAATACAGTGTACAGACGTGTGAAGTAGAAAAGCCTCGTGTGTCGAATCCATGTCCTCTTTAGTACTGTACAGACAGATTAAGGCTTCCACATTTGATGTAGGTAAATGATAATTTTTATCGTGGAATCCAGCAGATTTCAGAGGACTAAGTAAAGTTCTCCTAGCAAGCACACATTGGTGGATGGCACAGGTGAGTACCTTTTGCGCCAGGAGCAAATTCTTGAACTTTATTTTGAAAGCGCGAACGTGATCCCACCATTGCAGGAGAGAGCTCCATCAGTTCAAATCCCACAAACGCATTTCCACTGCAACTCTGCCCAATCGAAAAAAGTTTTTATCTTTTCCAGGGCATCTGCACTTGCAGTTCGCTGTTCCTCACAAACCAGGAGCTCCTCTTTATGGTCTCCTGAGTGAATATATCTCACGAAAACAAGCAACTGAGCACATGAAGTAACATCTGTATACTCATCCACATGAAAACCAAACATAGCAGATGCTATGGTTTAATTTATCACCTGGTTTTACATATTCCGACATACCTGAAATGCGCCTTTGAAACGTATCGCTTGAAAAAGATATTCGTCTCATTTTTGCGTCACTACCTTGTCCAAGAAGTAGTCATACTGTTCTCAACAAATAGGGTTTCACAAGCGTTTCTCCAATCGTTTGAGGTTATTTCCTGGGCAATTTCAAGCGCGAGTTCATGTGATGCCTGTGTTCTTGGTGACAACTTTCGGCAAGATAAGTCTCTGGCGTTTCAAACTCGCTTCATGGTCTCGGAAGAATTCTAAACGTTTTGTGGCGTGTTGGAAGGTTTTGTCTCTAAATGCCGTATGAAATTCGAAGGTTTCACAAACTCGGCACTGGAAACAACGTTGCACATTCTTCAGAACATTTGCGTTTTCTGTTCATAGCAAGAACGGAAATGAAAATATCATAGTACGATTGCAGTTAGAATACAGTATGTTTTTACCAGGCTGTTGGTTGCAACTTCCCTAGATATTACAAGCTGCTGGTATTAAGACTACAACTGTTTTAGAAAGAGAACCTGCAAATGCGTCATTTGACACGAGCAATGTAGCCTACTGCTTGTGTGACTTATTTTTCATCGGATTTCCACAATAGACGTGCAGGACTGAGGATATAAAGCTAACAGATTCATGTACAATGGTGGTCTAACGATGGAAAGACGTATCTGCTCTTCAGGTTGCGACTTCGGATGCATGCATTGCCAATCATATTTTTCAACATATTGTGATATCTGAATTGGTAACTCCGACGCTACAAATTGCAAGTAGTAAATTACGACATATGCAACAAACAAGCTGGTTCGAGAAGCTGACTCATTGCTATGGCCAAATTTTAGGATTTGAACTGACATGTTGAAACAAAAACGATAAGTTAAACATATCATTACATTGAAATCTGTGCGTGCCCTAAAAAAACTTTGCGACCCAGGTTGAGAAACGTTGTTCTAGTAGAAATAGAAGCAAGTTTCGGTCAAGTTAGCTGAAACATTAACATTTCCATTGATAAGTTGCAGGAACTTTCGGATTTTATGATTTTTCCTGAATGCTTCCGCGGGCCACAGAAAATGCTGTGGCGGGCCACATGTGGCCCGCGGGCCGCTAATTGCCCACCCCTGCTTTAAGCTACCAGTCGGAAACGTTTTACGCTTCAGGTCTCGCTCTCGAATTCTGAACCAAGTCTTGGAAATTGTAATCTTGACTGCATCACCGGTGGAAGAAAAAAAAAAAAAAAATCGATCCGATGTTTCCAATTTTTGATCACATGGATAGCAGGTAAACCGCCAGGTGACGCATCATATATTGCTTCAAAGAAGATCGCGTCGAGCAGATAGCGTCACACAGGCGTTTCACCTCGCAAAGGTGTTGCACCATCAGTAGGCCTACACTTTAACGTAGGCTGTACAACATGCACGTGATAGGAGCATCAAACGCTTTACGAACTCCTCTGACATAAATGTTGAAAACATCTTCAGATCCGAGCCTATAGTAACAATCTAGAGTCTAGATGTTATCTCTGTTCTTACAAGACCAAAGTTTTAAGGAAGTAAAACTTTGGTTTCTAATTCTTGCAGACATGTCATCAGGCAGTTCCCATGTAGGCTTTTACTGCTCAGACACGAGATTTTTACAGGGAAACCACCCGCAGAAAATCGTTAAGTGTTCCCCGTCACGTGGTTAAATGGCGAATATCATTTCTAGTGAAGTGAAACGCTCAGATTCTCATTCAGGTATGAACCTATTAAAGCGATATTAACCTTGCAATTTACAGAATAATTGCTTATGTCAGGGCGCACCAAGTATCGGCATCTGTTATTAAGGAAAAATGTAGGGTAAGTCTGGGATGAGAATGACTACTGTATATATATATATGCAGTACATTGTTTTCCTGCATAGATTTGATATTGACTTACAACGCCTGTCGTGTGGTTATACCCGTGCAGTTGCGCATCAGAACGAATGAAAGAGTCTGCCTTATTTTTAACAGATGTTAGATCCAATCTGAAAAATAGGGTTGCGCATGGATGAGCACCTCATTTTCACGATATCCACCTTCGGTTTGATGAAGACAGTTTTCCAAGAATGCTGTGTTGCACAAAGATACCTAAATTTACTGCCGAGCCCTAACTTATTTTTTTTTATGTTCAAGCACTGCAACAGGATATTACGGGATAAACAATTTTTGACGCTAGGTATTTATCACCAATCACGGAACATCAACAAATCAGCTGCTCTCTTGTAGAAAACATTTAGGCAAAATCGACCCCGGCACTGTTTGTTACTTAGTCGCGCATGCAAAACTAGAAAGGCGCTAAATTTATAGACGACGCAATGGTTGTGATTGAACTGAAAAAGTGACGTTAATTCGGAGCTAACACTAGATTTACAGCTTGCCTGTATTTACAGTCTTAGTTTCGTTTTCTTGGCTACCTTTTTCGATCAAAATCGTGGCTACCGTTTTTTGATCAAAATTGATCACTCGATGAGTGCAAATAAATTTATGTATCAATTATTTCAAAAGCAATTTCATGTTCATGAATAACCAAAACAATATCCATTTTCAGTTTCTGTTAATCATCACCCAATATCAAAACAAAGCAGCCTAAAATATCTTGGCGTTATACTTGATGATAAACTCAATTGGAAGCGTCAACTTGGGAGTGGGTTCCACAACTCTCCAAAGCATGTGGAATGTTGTTTAAATTAAACACTATGCCAACATTTCAGTGCTCAAATCTGTTTAGGTAGCTCTTTTCCATTGCTACCTTAACTTATTCAATACTTAACTTAGGAAGATCCAATAAGACTACTTTACTTCCTCTAATCAGGTTGCAGAATAAAGCTGTAGGAATCCTTGAATATGGCAACACTAAAACAACTGTACTCTAGTCTAAGCACAAAAAGTTTAACATATCAGACTTATTAATTATCAGTTGCCAAACTCATGTACTCTTTTGATAATGGTGAACTACCTTATCACTTTGATAACTACTTTTTTGAGATTCCATCAGTCCACAATATCAACTTAGGCTTGATTCTATGCAAAAATATCATTTACCAAGAATGAAAACGTCTCTGGATCAATTTGTTTAAACTCTATTGGTCCCAAAATTTGGTCTAATATTTCTGAAACTTTGAAATCTCTTTCACCTTATTCATTCACAATATAAAAATATCGTGCTATCTTGTCAAAATTCCTGTTGATTTTCGTTCATGTGCTTGCCACTTTTCTTTAACATTTATTTGATGCCCCTGTTTTCACTTATATCTTCTACCTCTGCAGTTGCTCACCCCATCCCCCTGTACATTGGCATACTTTTCTACCACTGTTTTTGCTGTTATGTTTTTTACGTATTTTATCTGAGGTTGATTCGATGTATTTTGTTACTTTTCTTTTACTACTTGAAGGGTCTTCAATTAAAATTAATTTGTGCTAGCAGCTGGGCTGGCTGAGAGCTTAACCCATACGGTCTTTCACCAACCCTTTGTGATTCAAACATGGGAGAACACAATCATCATATTGCTAAACCTTTAGGTTCTGATATTTTGTATTTTCATCAACATAAACTTTATTTTTGCGTTATGATGCTTTTGTTTTGTCTCTTGCTGCTTTCGTTTTTCTTCGTGATTGTAATCACAAACATGTATGAATAAGCCGTTGCCATTACTATCAAATGCCTTTTTGGAAAATTTCTACCAGCAATGTCTGCTGCAAGCGCCTTCCAAAAACGTCGGGCGAAGGTGAGCAAAGCAGGTAAATTAGCGGACCGTATAGAGCGCAGCAGCGCTGTTTGCAAGAGTATTTTACACCAAATCCAGGCTGCTGCAGCTCACTTTTCAATTCGAAAACTCTACTCTCGAAAACGTCGTTAAGGAAGTGGTCGGGGACATAACCACGCGGTTTTTAACAACCAAGTATGGTTTTGCAGGGAAATTCCCTGCAGAAAATCTAAACTTTTACCAATGATGAAAGCCTCTGAGAGAGTGGGTGAATTATAAAGCTGTGCTTCACAATGTTCTTTCTCATGTTCGTTGCGTTTCTTGATCAGGTAGACATCATTCAGTGGCATCACTGTTTAAGACGCAAGCCTTTTGTCTGCTTTTAAAGATACACTCAAACTGTTTGTAACTAATATTTGTGCAGAACGGGAAAAGTTTCAAATACGCTTATTGGCAAAATCGACCCTGCTCATTTAAGATAACTTGTTGATAAGTTTAGTAAGAATTAAAAAGATAAGTTGGCAAATTGCTTGTTGGAACGATTTGTTTCAGCGGAGACGTAACCATGCAAGGTCATACAGTCGACATTTTTAATTAAAAGCAAGCATAGCCGGGAGCAAATACATATTAGTGTCAAATTGAATTGTTTTCGCGGGTGCACACTTACTAACTGAAACAATGGTTCATTTTACGCAGTCATCACGACATGCTCTGTGTTCATCTTGCTGCACAGAGTCAATTACTCATTTATTGCAATTATGCAAAAATTTGGTTTCAGCGCATGATAACAGTTTTGATTTCCTTCTAGGTCTGGACTTTGAGCCCTACTTCATGGAAATACCTCCTTGTTGTTGCCAACACATGTCGATTTATAGATGTAAAAATATTTGAAATGGTTTTTGAAAAACTGAATTTGATTTAAAACAATCAGGGTAATGCAGGGCTGCAACCAGCTGATATTTTGGGGGGAAAATGATTGTAACTTGCTGTTGTACGATTTTCGGGTGTGGGCAAAATGATAGTAACTTATTGTCGTACCTAACAACTAAACATGCCTTTGAAAATTTCGGTAATCGCCCGGTTTCCCCCTTGCTGTGGACCTGGGGTAACGTATGGGTGAGCCCGTTAGTATTTGATGCCCCTCAGCGCAATAACGCAGGGAGTGTCAGGCGCAGGCCCATAAACCAGGGGGCGTAGGAAGTGCTTCGCCCTTGAAAAATGTTTTGGGCATAGTTGAAAACTGTTGGACATAGTTTAAAAAAATTGGGCCCCTCTCAGAAGACTCTTCGCCACCCCTGGTGTCCCAAGCTGGTTACGGGCCTGGCTAGGCGGGGTATTGCATAAAAAGCAAACTGACATTGCCACTCCGCTAAATCGGTGTGCTGTTGATTTCTCCTGTTACGTAACTGTTGGATCAGTGTGTAGGACTGTCACTTATTTGTTATCAAGCACAAGCCATGAACAGGTCAGAACTAAACTCAGACCAGGAAATAACGCAAGACCGAGTCATCAAGCATCAGTTTCCGCGTCTCGAATGGCATGATAAACAGCTTATGGAAAAAGCACTCGTCTGACTGAAGGAAAGATGTTACGATAATTCGGGGCAGTGGTGTGTTGACAGTTGTACACAGCATTCGTTTGTAATCGGTGGCATTTCGCATTCTCAGCTATATTTTTGAAACCAGTTTTACAGAGAAAGTAGTACGTCTATAGTCAAATTAGCAAACTTCACTTACAATAAAGACACGAAACCTGTTCAAAGCTAGACAAGGCTGGTAAAAAGCCTGAACATAAGAGGGGTCAAAAACATTTTAACATTAGTCTCTGCTGAAAGTTGTCTTGCACCGATGTCAACGTCACTTCCTCCGTGTCATTCATTTCAGACCCAAAGTAAGTAATCCAGCAACGAAGAAGCTCTTGCAGTGAACTAAGACTTTTGTATTATCAGCCAGTGTATTGGTACCCATTCATTCAATCGCCTTCAGCAAAACGAAAAGTTGGAAATAAAAACTGGCGAATTGGAAATCAATGCAGGCGCGCAGTACGTGGTGATGAATCACTCGACAGTACATGCACACCATGCCGCTCGTTAAAACCTGCGCTTGATGCAGACAATAATGTGTGAGTGAAAACGTATAAAAACAGATACAATCTGAAGAACCTGTCAAGAGTATAAAGCAGGTTCCTCAATCGCAGATAAATATAAGCGGGAGCTCAACACCTGCGTAAATTAAGTTAAAATCTGAAAATACTGTTATTTATTGCTCTAGTCTTTTATAAATACACGGAAAAATGGCCTGTGGTGTTTTCAATCATAGCAGATTCTGCGAAACGACTCAAGAAAACGTCGCTTACGAAAGTCAGTCTCCCATTGCAACATTTAAAATTTAGCCCAGTTCATTCTTTGGTCGTTAACAGAGCCTGTGGTGCCAGCGCGTTTTTTCAAAAACGTTTGCTCTGTTCGTCTGACTGATGCCCGCTGCACCGGGTGTCAATCTACCATTAGTTTTTGCTGCAAAGCACAACTTGCACCTTTGCACGGAATGCGATAGACTGTACCTAAGCATTCGCGTGCACAGGATCTTGGTGAGACATAGGAATGCGGCCAATTATGCGCCGAGGCTTCACGAACGTTGTTTTTAAGATCATAAGCATCCTTTCACAGAGATGTGCAAAAAAACAAGGGTTTATTTTAGGCCAGTGTTTCTCAACCTTTTCCCTCACATGGCCCAGAAAACGTTTGGAAAAAGTTGCGCCTATATTGAACACATAGGCTACGGTATCAAACGCATCAACAAGCACACGCGTTTATGAAGCATGGCGATTGAATCCTAGGTGAAATTTAGTGAGAAACTTGCTGCTGAACACATTCAACAAAATTTACTATGTTTTGGATTTTCACCTGGCCCCATGCCCCACATGAAACTGCACTGTGGCCCACTTTTGAGAAATACAGGTGGTGGAGCGGAAGGATTTCAGTTTTCAATCAACATACAACACTGGTGTAGGCGGCGGGGGTGCAGGGGGTGAAAAAGCACCCCCAAATCTTTTTGGTTGGTAAAAATCCCGGCAAAGTCACTTAAAATCCGGGCAAAATCTGTAGAAATTTGGGAAAATTTGTAAAAAGGTTCGCAAACTCGCTGTATGTGCTTTGATTTTCTAAAACTGGCACCCAAAATCAAAGTGCAGACGTTTTTTTGAGGTCATGTTTTTTTGTTCTTTTCGGGCAAGGTTGGGGAAATTTGGGTATGTTTGGGGGTTGAAGTGTGCTTTGATTTTACAAAATGCACCCAACATGAGAACAAAGGCAGTCGTTTTTTTGGGAGGTCATTTTCTTTGAAGCTTTTCTGGGGCAAGTTTAGGGAAATTTGGGCAAAAATCCTTCGCACCCCCATATATTTTCCTGCTCCTACACCTATGACATACAACGTAATTAAAAATACGAGCTTGTAACGATTAAGGGTACTGGTATTCCCTACTTTCCATTTAAGTTTCTGCAGCATTCAAAACTTTGTTCAGTACAGGCGGAAACATCTTTCATCTCTTAAATTTTCGAACTTACTTGAGTGGATGCGGAGTTAAAGAAATGAGACTTTTCCACCGTTGCCACGTCAGCTATCCTCTAAAACCTGGAAAGTACGAAATACCAGTAACCTTAATCGTTAAAAGCTCGTATTTTTCATTATGTTCACTCCCAGATTGTAAAATCTATGTCAGGATAGTCGTTGTTTTCCACAGTCGATTTTATGCGTTTTTCGTTCTCGTGATGAAAGCCGCTGGCTGCATACTGCCAAACCGCTGACTGATAACCACACTGAGCCACACCTTCTACAAGAAGATCAATTGCAACATTGGGTGTTGTTTCATTAGCTTTACAATCGGCAACTTGTTTCCCATGACCAAAACACTCTCATTTTCAAACGTTTTGTGAACTCCTTTCTGAGTGAGATATTTTATACCCCAAATATAAGTTCGGCGTGCACATCTTCATCAGTTTATAAATTTCGAGAAAGATGGTCTCTTTCTGTAGCAACTCGGGAATTGTCTACCTGGCCTCACTGTACCACAGGCATTACTGGGCAGTGCTTACATTGCATTAAACTTGGTAACATCGAAGATTTCTTCAGAAAACAAATTTGCGCCTGCATTCAATCTAATCAAATTTGAACAACAAGAGTTTTTCGTAATCACGTTTACGCTTTCTCTTTTCAGATTGGCATCAGTTGACGTTGTTAATACTTAAGCGCGGGCTTCTAAGTTCGTTGGTTTGTTTCAAGACCGAGTTAATATCGTCTGATTGAAAGGTAATTTTGTTTCAAACGCAAACCGTGCGATAGCAATGGAAAAAGCCACGCATAGATTTAAAGTGGTTCTTCCATCAAGCACACCCCAACATCAACTCGGGAACGTCATGATGTACGCCCCAGGTCGCGCGGACGGCTCTGTTATTTTCTGGAAGATAACTTTAAGCCAAGAGGCTCCACAGTTTGGATCAAACAATTCCCTTTGGTTAATCCATGGTGAAGCAAGGAAGCTTATTCTGCAAACAGATAAAAGTCTTCAGAAACAGCCGTCGCATTGGAGCGAATCATCGGCGGCCATCCGTGAAGCGTTTCCAACTGCACAAACTGTGGAAAGCTTCTCGGTGAAAGATGCGCATCCAGGTATGACCGGGACGAGCGTTTCAAAAGTTGGATTTGTTTTGCGCGGTCCCGACTTCGAAAGAGGGTCGAACAGCAAGATAGAGAACGCGATGGTCTACATTCGCACCAGCGGCGTGCAAGGAGAGCCGTCGCGCAAGTGTGTGTACGGCCTGCTAAGCTGGACGCTTCTCCGAGAGGTTGAAACGATTTTGGAGGAGTCGGTCGCAATTCTGTGTCAAGCATTCGGGCGGCAGAATGTCAGACAAGTCTTCCTGTGCGCAAATCCTGACGTGTTTCGCGAACGCTATCAGATATGAGCGACTGTTGTCCGTCATGTCAAGTTTTCTGTAACAGAACTTGTAGTCTGACCGAAGATGCTGCAAAGTGTTGCCGTGTGGAGCCGGAAGTTGTTTCATAAAAACACACAATAACAAAGTTTAGCCTTCTTTGTTGCACTCAGAAAATCACCTGCCCTCAATTTCCTTTAGTGATGCAGTAACACAACTGCAACGTGCATTTCCAAAAGAGAGATATAAGTTAAATCTTAGGAATACGTTCGGGGCCAACACTGAGGCCACCTTGAATTGTTTAATTGTGTTGGAAAAGATGGTCAAAATTTTCAGGTGAAGATCTATCTCAATGCAACTCGTCCACGAAAGCCCTTCTGACCCACCAACAAGGGACCAAGCAGCCTCACCCGGCCAGCTGTTTTTCAAATTGTGTTTGGGGAGATCGGCATCAACCAAAACGATTGGTAGCGCTTTTTCTTTATGTATAAGATATATCACTGATTGCAAGCGAATTTGCAAAATTATTCAAAAGGTTTGCTTTAACATTTAATCGCAATTTTTAACCATTCAAATGTGCAGAACAAGTTTACATCTTATTTGATGTGCGCTGTGCACCTTTTCTTCCGTTTACTGTATGCACGTTTTTGTCACTATACTTTTATAGCTGCACAGTTTATACAGTGATTGTGAAGTGATTTGAATATATTTCCTACAGTACTCCCTCATAATAAAATATTCTTTCTCAAGATATTCGATGTGCATCCTTCAGATTATAGCACAGTATGCAGACGCTGTTCGCACTTTGCTTTTAAGAATATACTACAAACATGCACTCCAATAATCAACTAAAACTCGTTCAACTTTGAAATACAGTGTACAATGAAACATTGACCAGAAAATTCTTTGCATATGCGGGAATTGTTAAACGTTAATCATGTCGCTAAAATCCTTTTGGAACAATCTGTAAATTAGAAGAGCTGGAAAAGATTTTCACACATGCCTGAATTGGATCTGGCAATATAACAAAGATTGTAGAATTATTTGAAAGCAGTGACATTTCCTTGTAAATTGCCATGTCCCAGTTGCTGGCAATGTATGTTTGGACATCGCTGTCAAAATGCTATTTTCATCAACAAATGAATCTTTCGATAAACAGTTACCCTCAATTAAGTTTTGTCTGGTGGAGATAACGACAAACAGTCCGTCCAAGCAAGATAAAAGACAGTTACCGAGTTTGCCAGCAATGGTGTCTGTGTATGTGTTCGAGGGTACAAGAGAACAGCGGTGTGTGCTTGTTGGTGTGCTTTTGCGCACCTACGCATTGACTCGTTGTGAACGTATGCTACTTGAAAGCTTCATAGCGGCTCTGCTTTCTGGCGTGAAGGAAGTCAATTGTTTCGAGCTTCATCCACTGACCGTTAGGTAAGGAGCGATAAATTTGTCACGCTGAGGACAACTATATCCTTTTCTTTTGTAACACCACCATGAAAGCGAAAGGTAATTTTTCTTTAGGCAAGTGTCAAAGCATAATTGCGGCCACGCTTTTGCGGCGAAGAAAAGTTTCCAGGCACCAGATCTATCAAAAAAATTGCTAAGGTCGAGGCTTTGTTGTATTGAGTTGTGAACAAATAACTGCATGGATCGTTTCCAGCTAGCATAATGCAATCAATGTTCACTTGTGGAAAAAGCTTTCAAACATAAGAGATATGCAAACCGCTTTGATGAAATTGTTTTAAATGGAAATTAATTTGCAAAGAAACTGAAGTTTTCGTCCTGCAAAGTGCAGAGTCTTTCGGTTTAAAAAGGTTTTCGCATATTTCAGAAGTATGAAAATTCTTGCAACACCCACGATCGATACATCTCCTGTAAGGGGTTCTACATCTTGGCATTCCAAGAAAGCTAATAACGCGATTGTTAGAAACAAGGTGATTATGTGCTTTTGTGAAGTACTCCAGCAATATGAAATTATGAAGCACCAGGCTTTACTCGACAGAACGTTTCTTTTAAGTGTAGTGAAGAAAATGTCTTTTAAGTGTAGTGAAGACCGGAATAAAAGGGAACGATTACTAAACGGAAATGATAACTGACCTATCGTTGACGCTCACATACGGTTTGCTGCAAAAATGAGCACGGCATTTTCTAAATAGCAAGTGATTTCAGTTTTTACTTTCCATACTCTCTCTTCCGACGCCCATGATCCTTCGTATCACTTGGAAAAAGTATCTGTGAAACATACATTTTGTGTTGAGATGCACAAAGTTTTAGGGGGAAAAATGTGCAAACGGATATGAAAGCATCAAGTAATTACAATTAAATGTGTTATCACTGTGTTGCAGTTAGGGGTCCTGGTCGGACGTTTTCACGTTTTGAAAATTTCCGGTAACATTAGGGCCATATTCAACAAGATTCATTTGCATACTTGCTCCAGTGGATTCTAATATTTTCAAGCGAATGTAACCGAACAAAAAAATCCTGTTGTCAATTTTTAATGGCTGACCGCGATGTGTCAACAGTTTGCTCCACGACTGAGCTCTAGTATTGTCCCTTGACACAGCCATCTTGCTTTAGACCACTGGTTTTCAAACGACAACGAAGACATTTTTAGTGAGCTTCAAAGCTAGTTTGACTAGACGATACGGGCTGTGTGTCAATGCGCATTTAAGCTTTCGATAACTGCGTTTTGCAAAGTTTAATTATAGTTCGATGCAAAGCATAAAATGCCTGTTTCAGTAGCCTATTTGTTACACATTCATCATATAATTGATTTGCTAAAATCCATTTGATTATGTCTGATAGCAGATATATTCGTCGTTTAGCTAAACAACAAGCAAAATGACGTAACAAATATCAAAGCGTTGAAGTTGAGTACGACATTCGCTATACCAGGCACGCAACCACATGGGGGGTCATTTGGGGAATTTGCCCCCCCCGAAAATGTCAAAACATTGCATAAAATGTTTGACATTTGCAGTGAATTTCAAAGAATAAAGGTGAAATTTGATAATGTAATCATGAAAATTTTATATTATAAATCTGAAAATCTTAGGAAATGCAGTGTGTGTCTACGCTTTGGTTTTGTTTCTTGCCTATCTTCTGAGGAAGAGAGATTGCACAGCTTTTTTAAATGTCAGCAATAAATACTGCATTTTTATCTCACCAGTGGAGTAAAGTTTGTGGCCAGGACACTATGCCTGGTAGCAGAAACAGCATACTATGAATGACTGAATTTAATTTGCAAGCAGACACGAAGTCCATAAATTGTGTTAGCTTTGCGTTTGCCTGGGGTTACTGTAGGCTACTATTAAAAGTTTTTGCATTTTATGTTCATTGCTTACGTTGCTGGGGTTCTCAGCCAAGCTCTAACGGTGCAAGGAAAATTCGACTTTCACAAGGGCCTCAAAGTTATTAGGCGCTTTTTAGGTATTCCTGGCGAAAGTGGCGAGGCCCACACACATCTGGTGCCGAGCCTGTCGCAACCATTCGTAAGAAAGTTCTCGTTGCATTTTTGCCTGCATTCCTTTCAAGAGTGTTTCACTTGACAGACGAAGTCTTGTATCTACGATTGAAACAACAGCATTAGTGATTAAATATATCGTAGCACTCATAGCAGTGTCCTGATCGTTCGGTCTGCATCTTGATTAAAACTGAAAAGTTCTCATTTTCCGAAATTGTGCAAAGAGAACTTTTTCTGTGACCGTTTGCCAAGAAGTTGCACCGCGATTGAATAAGTACAATGACGTCATCGAATGAAATTTCATGAAAATTGCCCCGCCGAAATGAAGAGCTGGTTGCGCCCCTGCGCTATATCCTGTCGTCGACAGAGCCAGGAATTCTGAATCTTATGGCCATTATCCAGGAGCATATATCTCAATGAAATATGAACACTGTAGTGACTTCGCTGAAACGTCAAATTGCAGCTGCTATTTTTTCTGATATTTTTAAAATTTTAACATAGCTTATGCCAGTGACGGGCAAACTGCAGCTCGCAGTTTAGCTAATGCCAATTGTGGGCAAAGTGCGGCTCGCACGTTTTGTGACCAGCAGCGTAGTCATTACGAATATTGTGAACGCGTTGAAAACCACTAATTCTGAGTCCAAACACACATTCATTTCCAGAAACATCAGGTATTATATGCAAAAATATTTCAATCAGTGGATCTACCTGCTCTAGTTGAATCCAGCTGAACTGAAATCCATCCATTGCGGATTCGCAGTGAATCGAGCAATATCATATTATCCCAAGCACAAATAGAGATATTACCAAGATATTGTTTCAGCATAATTTCCCGTTTCAAACTGTAAATAGAGAGATCTGAACGTTTCAACATCAAATGGTTACCGAATAAGCGGTTAAGTGGGTTGAACACGCTCCATCAAAGCTGGCAGACTGGGTTTCGATTCCTATAGTGGAGACATTGAAAACTGGAAAAACAGTACCTATCCAGCGTCTTGCTAGGGGCCAGTGGGTACAAGTTTGATTTCTCGCGTGGTGTTGCCATTAATGCATCTGCGATGATCGATTGCTCCTCTTTTCTGAACGCTAATCCTCCATCACTTTACCGATGGACAAGTAGCGATCAGTGGCGTACGCAGAAAATTTTCATGGGGGGGTTTCATTCAGTGGCATAGGGTAGTCATTTGTATTTGTTGTGCGCTGTTTGTGACGTCACAATTTGACGTCATAGTCCTGTTTCCAATCCTACGTTTTAGCGAAGTTCGTTGACATAATATGCACGTTTTGCTATACGTCCACTCTCCTTATTTTATGTGTCATTGCACTGAATATAACCTATTAGCGCTCCAAGTTAGGCTATCGGAGGAAAATACACCCAACGCTACGATACACACTTCGTAACTGCAAAATTATCAGGCGGTGCGTTAAAACAAGGGGTACAACACACTCATCAATTCGTCAGAGCAATTTACAGCGGAAAAATGAGACTGCGCTAATGTCTTGTCGAATATGAGCAGTCGAGCATAGAGTAAATGCGGATGGACTGGCTGGCGCACACCCCGGTTT
>Ga0210059_1004943_pt1 | contig 21452 bp, 14 predicted proteins | sample Ectturendosymbi2_FD_188042 | JGI IMG/M metagenome (GOLD analysis project Ga0210059, IMG submission 188042) | Ecteinascidia turbinata endosymbiont from Florida, USA - Sample 2 (SPAdes) (version 2) | ecosystem: Host-associated > Tunicates > Ascidians > Unclassified | place: Key West, Florida...
AGTCTGCACTCCAAAAAAATTTTTTTGCTTGGGGGGTGCGGGTTTTTTGTGAGTGACGTCATAAGTGGAGGACTTTTAGGCCACCTTGGCCCACTTTGCCTGGCCCTGGGCGCCAACCGTTACGTGGTAGTATTTCGCTGAAGTTTTTACTGGAAACTAGGCTACAATCTGAGTCTTTTGATACTTTGGATGACCTGCTGGGTTTCAGGTTCAAAAGTTGTGATGTAAGTTAGTAAAAATATTTGACTAATTAGCTAATTATATAATTAATTTGTTTATTTTAAATCATAAGTTTTGAACCAGAAACGCTAGAAAGTTGATCAAAGGCTCTAAAGACTCGGACTCGAGCCTGGTTTCCAATGAAAACTTCAACGAAACACTTTGGCGTAGTGGTTGGGCCCGAGACCAGGCAACATGAGCCAAAATGACCCTAAAACTACTTCACTTATGACGTCAGTCACAAAAAATCTGCACCCCCCAATCAAAAAATTTTTTTTCGAGTGCAGTCTAATGGACTGGCCGATCCGTTTGAGCCCTTGAACAGCTCTCTAGTGCAATTGGCGGAGGAGCTAGGGCGTTGGTGAGGCAACTGAAAACTGCTGTTTTTAGGCCGAAATTGAAGTACGAATATATCGTAGACCGGCTCTCAAAGTGTTAACATACATAATTCTTAAGCTGTAGTTATTTCCAATATGAGGGTGCACCATTGCTTTTGCTATTAATTGAAACATATACTCTCTAGGACTTGTTTTGATTACAGAGCAACTTCTTCTTGATAAACGATTCCTCCTAAACAGTACTTAAAATACAATATAGTGTTTAGGTGCTAATTGTTTCCATAAAAGAAATTAAATTGAATGTTCAAAATTTCCAATTAATAATTAACTTGTTTATGACAATGCTTATCTTGCAACTATTGCAGCTGATATAGTAGGGCATATTTAGGATTTTTTAAAATATGCCATATGTTTATGTATTTGTGTATTTGACTCAATGTAAGATATACTTTCTACTCAGACAAACGTAATGTGAGGTTCAATGTTAAAGCATAGTAATTTAGCAATTCTTTTATTAAATCTTTATAACAGTTATATAAATACAAGAATATGAGTACTTTCATGTGCAGAATACAGTTGATCTAACTGGTAAAAACTGTTGTTTCTCACCTGTTTAGTTGGGTAAACAAAACAGTTCTTTCTCTCAGTGTCTTTCTGCTGCAAGACAAGGCAACTATTGCAAGGTTATGACAAACATTGACATGAAGTAATCTTATTCTAACTTTCTTGAGAATAGGTTGTCCAGGCTTTGAAATATAAAAAAATAGATTTCTTAGCCTTTTTATCCCTTTAACAAAGTTATTCATCACGTGACCCATATAAAAGTTAAATTTGTATGCTTTTCAGACACTCTTTGTAAATCTATGGGTTTCAATCATTTCCCAAAAATAACAGGGAATCTTTTACTTCTCATATACAATTCTTGTTTAGACTGTGTTGTAAACACCTACGTCAAGTTTATTTACCCAGAAAGTGTGAGATTTGTGCTGTGGATTGTGATTGCCATTGCACACAGTTGTACTGGTTGCATCAGCCCACAGTTGTACTGGTTGCATCAGCCCACACTGAACACTGTGATCCACCATGATTTTTTATTTTGCCATTGCTAGCAACCTTAAACTTGCTTTATCAACAGATGAAAAGTGCTGTTAATACCATCTATTGATTTAATTGTTGCAACAGATTATGAAAAAATCAAAAATTAAGTCTGTTTAACATGACAAATCAAAAATCTCTTGTAACGAATGATAAAGAGCAATTTTTCAGGTTATCAGCAGCAGGATTTAGGGGTGAGAATAGCCTGTTAGAGAGTACTTGTATTTTGTTTCATGGATCCCCAGAACTGTTTACATTCACCACTGAACTATGCTTTTCTTGTCATCAGGGAAAGAAGGATTTTACATTAATTTTTAGCAACTTGATGAGACGAAAAATAGGAACAAGATCTCCAACTGTTGAATACCTTTGCACTCAGGAGCAAATTCTGCAGTTGTTGATTAAAGGGTAAGTGTAAGCTGGCATTCTAATGTTGACATCAAATGCTATCTCCATATCAGACTTAGTTGGCAAACTTAACACTTCTGGGAGCACTCATCAAGCCACAACCTAAAGTTGATAATTAACCAGTGGAATTTAATGCCAATCTGAAGTTTTGTTGCAATTGCTATCTGAAAAGCTGAAGCAGGGGTGGGGGAACCTGCAGCCCATGTGAACATTTGATATGGCCCGCATCAGAATTTTCGTAACCAAGTGAGAATACAACATTGCGTTAAAATGAAGCTCCATGATAAGCAAGTACTTAAATTGTAAGTAAAGAGAAACCACTCTTCGTCATAGTTAGATAAAGGTAGAATTTAGGACAAGATAAATTGGTTTTGCAACCCGCCAGCGATATTCAACCATTCATGCGTGATAGTACATAGGTTCCCCACCCCTGAGCTCAAGACCGAGCACAGTTTAATGAAAGCAAGCATGTACATTCTTGAACAAACTTTTAGACTACCAGGTTGTATTAGCTCATTAACATAAGTCTTAGTGGCAATATTGCTCGAGTTACTTGTGGATTACTTTCCAATTTGTTTGGTATTTTGCATGGTTAACTGATGTAAACCCCTTTCAACGAGGGTGCTAAATGTTGGAATCCAAGGAATAACTCTGATTTGGAAATTGCATTAAGAGATAACTATCAAAACACAAAAGCAGAGATTTTGACTGCAGTGTAATGGGTATTGGGCAAAGTCAAATAAAATAATTCTCCAAACAACTACATAAAATTGTTGAGTGCAAATAGCTTTTTTAGACAATGGATTAAGTACATAACTAAGGCAGGTTATCATGGTAATCAGCAAACGAGTACTGTGAGCTGCTTTATTTGGTTACTTGTTTACTAATAAGATGAATCTTTGCTTAGGGCATAGACTTGAGTTAAACCAGTAGAGGGCATAGACTTGAGTTAAACCAGTAGATTAGCCTTAAAACTTAGTGCTTGTGTTGTTTATGTAGCAATAAACCCATTTATGAAAATTCATAGACTTTGTAATGGGTTAGAACAGTGGTTCTCAACCATGGTTCTGAGGGCCACATGTGGTCCCCAAGCACCCATTGTGCACTCTCAGAAGTCTTTAAAATAAAACCTCTAATACGTCGCTTAACAGACTTTTCTACAATAAAATAAAATGTGTCAAGTTATATGTGTAAAATTTGTTTTGTGCAGCTCTTTAACAAAATCATAGGTCTGGGTTTGACTCCCTTAGTGAAAACGTTGAGAACCACTGGGTAAGAATCTAGTTTCACTGCTTGTGTTGGTTGTTCATGCATTGTTTTATTAGTGAAGGGAGTAATTGAAGGGCGTGCACATTTTTTTCCAAACTTCTGTCTCTTACCACATTTAGCCATTTCACTCAGCAAGCATGTATACTTTTTGTAATCTCTACTTAAAAAAACATGCCGTGCTACTCAGATAGTTCGCTTCAACCAATTTTCCCAATGTTGTTGATGTACCAGAGGTTCTGCATCTTCAGTCAAAAAGTTAACCTACTGGCACCACAATATGGGGATCAAACAATTTTCTTTAACCTGATGTGTTGAAAATCAACAGCTTAATTGTAGCTTTGACTGAAACAGTGTGTGGCCCATACCTGCAAAATGTCATGTTTTATATGTTTTTTTCTTTACTGAATGTCTGAAATAAAACTTACCTTTGCAAGCCTCCCATGGTTGTATGTAATGTTGCTGGTGGGTTGATATTAACGTAATTGAAGTGAGTCTCAACACACAGTGAAGAGTGTTTTGTGTGCTTCATGTATGTATTATAATGCATACAGGTATGAAGATCCAAAAATTGCCCTCAGCTGTGGAATGATGTTACGAGAGTGTGTTCGCTTTGAAGTGCTAGCTAAATCTGTATTGGAATCTGAAGACTTTTTTAATTTTTTTGAGTATGTTGAGGTATCTACTTTTGATATAGCATCAGATGCATTTGCAACTTTTAAGGTAAGATTTGTTTGCATTCAGTGGTTTCTTGAAAAAACTGCCAACTTAAAAATGAGCTGAGAGATAAAGGTATATACAATTTTGAACATTTTCTCGCTGAGCAAATTTTTACAAGTGATTCAATGTTTAAGAGCTTACACTCTTCTGTATCACATTTGTTTAATAGCATGTTAAAAGTGCACACACCTGTCGCAATGATTCAAACGTGGTTGTTCAGTGGAATGTTCGCACATGCTTTTTTCCTCTTGCATCACGATTTTACTGAATTATTTTCATGGTAAATTGAGTTTTAGAGTGATTCTCTTTGAGTAATGAGTAACGCTTACTGGCATGGTGACATTTAACAACTCCGAATTAAGTTTTCCTATGAAAATTTGAATTTGCGGCAAAGATTAAATTAATTTTGATGTGCCCTCTTTCGCAAAATCTCAAGTTTCGGTGTGTTGTGGACTTCAGTATTCATTTTTAAAAGCATAAAAAGAGGAAGGTACTTACATAACTTTTTCAGGATTTACTTACAAGACATAAGGTGATTTGTTCCGAATTTTTGGATAAAAATTATGATAGAGTGTTTCAATGTTACACTCAGTTACTGAATTCTGAGAACTACGTCACACGTCGCCAGTCACTGAAGGTATGTGTTCGGTATATTTTTACATTTAAACTGTCGAAAAGTCGAAGAACCGATCCTGAAATGTGCTTGTGTTCTCAGTTTCATGAATGTGTTTATCAGAATAATTGAGACGGATGAGTGAGATATCGTGCTTGCAGTGTTTTTATGACATCCACTTGCAATAATTTTGCGTGGAGAAGAAAGGGTGTTTGTGTGAATGATTTGCTAGTATTTAAATCTTTTCATTGATCAAAATTTGTTGAAAACATCAGTGAAGCTTGTAGATGTTTTTTCAATTGTTTCGAATTTTTGAAAACTTCTGATATATTGCAAAAGATCAAAGCTTCAGTTCAATTTTATAGAATTGAAACGCCCAAAGGTTCTTGTGAAAAAGTTCTCAATTATTTAAATGCGCTGTTCATTTTTCTATTGCATGTGCAGTGTACAGTTTTCTGTGTGTTTCAGCTTTTGCAGTTTTCACATTGACCTAAGAGATGTGTACATGATAATCAATGATGAAAAATTTGCTGATCGATTCCTTGCTTACACCCATTGTGGAAAGTACATACTTGAATCAATGATGAGTGTTGCTGGAAAAATTTTTTTGTTAGAAGTGTCAGATCAAAATATCTGGAGAATGGAAAACATTTTCATGTTTTTGTCGAGTGGACATCGCTTTGAGTTTTGGGGCATTTGGCAACGTGCATCTTTGCTGCGGCAGGTCATTTAATAGCTGACCTGAAAGAGTAACCTATCACCAATTCGTCTCTTTGTCGAATTCAGGAATATTTAGAACTGTTCGAATTGGTTACCAACAAGTTTTCCTCCAATGGATAGTTGCATCATTTGCAAGTTTTTGTCAGGTCGTCCAGGAAAAATGTTCGCTAATTTTTTAAGTCTTTCTAATTTTCCAGTTGAGCACCTGAAAGCTAGTGATTTCTTAGGAAACAAAAAGGCAGTATGTCATGAAAAATAAAATAGTTCGTTTTGAACATAGATAAAGTTGCAAAAGTTTATGAAGCGCATTCAAGGTTTCTTTGCTGTGCAAGACGTTTTCATTGAATTTTGATGGTGAGTGCAAACCTGAAACCAATTTTTTTCCGCAAGTCCAAGATTTTACGGAAGTTGTTGTCGATTATCAACTAAGAAAAATTAATAAACAGTGTTGCCCAATGTTATTAAGTCAGAGCACTACTGATTTTACAATATCTCCAGCTGTAGACCAGGGTTTCTCAATCTGTTGACCATGACTCACTAGTGAGCCTTGGAAGAATTTTTGACGAGCTGCGGCCTGGGCCTGGTACTATTGAAATTGGTTACGTTTTGCAAGTTAACCTTTTAATTGAAAACGTAGGTGGGTCTTGAGCTACAAAAGTCATAATACGCTCTCTTTCGTCATTGTGTGTTAGAAATTATTGCGACATGGAAATTTCCATGTAGGCTAACATGCTGTGCACAAGGCAGTTACTGCAGGCATTTAGAGGCAGACAGGCAGCTCTTGTTGCCATGAACAAAATGTAGAAGCAGGTTTGGTTAATGTGGAAGATGACTTCATCTGTGCATTATGATGTATTGAACATCGATATCTACGCTTTCTAACAAAAGCAGGCTAAGTCTTCGCCCTGATTGTAGCGTACCTTGTGTTATTAAAACTTGTTTTTAGTTGTTTTTATTTATGCTCTGTGGATGTGCAACAGTTTTCGCATTGAAGAAGTTCTGCAGTCAGTGGGTCACGGACCCTCTGTTTATTAATTCGGCTACATGCCTGAAAAGGTTGAGAAGCCCTGCTTTAAACGGTATCTGTAGTTACGATTACTTCAATATTCTACGTCGCCTAGCACTGGGTCTTTGGAGATGACATAGTCACATCGTCATTTTGTACAGTGAAGCTTTTGAAATAAAACCATGGTCTGACAAACACATGTCAAAAGTTACCATTGTTTTCTAGTTCATGTGTTGAAAATATAATTGGCCATCATACTACCAAGACAAAGCGACTAGATTACGATGAACCTAAAAGAATTATTGTATGGTCCAAAATGCTGGAAAGATAGCGTTAAACAGCACTTTGGTGTAGGCCTATTTCTGGCTTGTGTTCGAACCTGATGTGTTATGATAGTTGTGGCATGCTGCCAAAGTAGAGTTGCAGCGTGTGAAAGTCTTTGCCACGTTCATGTTACTTGGCCCAGAGCTCAAGGTGTTATTCATCACTTTTTGAAATAAGAAAAGTGAAGATCGCTTAATTTTAGACATTTCTGATATAAATTGCCCTCCAGACCAGAGGTGTAACGAGGGAAGGCAAGAGGGGCACAATTCCCCGGGAGTTGGAAAGTCCCAACAATTTCTTCAATACAGTACATTTATTTCCGAAAAATCTTAGGTTCGAACATGGGGTCATTACACCCCTGCTCCAGATCCATGGTGCTGTTAACATTTTTGCTTGTCAGTTTCTAAGTCTGAGGTGCATGTCCGCAATTGAATGTTGTGACTTTGAAGGGTACGTCTATGCTTGAAAAGAAATAGAAAAATCCAGTGTCGGTTACAATGCTGAGAACCAAAGTTTTGCAAGTTGTCAGATGCTCGTAATATATTTTTAGATGATGACAACACCTAACATTTATGCGCATAGTCCGTTTGTTCTAATATTCCCACACCGGTGGCTTTGCTCCTGATTTACTTGACAAGATGGATATAGTGCTTTGTTTTAAGCAGTTTTAATTGTCAAAGTCAACCTTGTTTTACTGTTATCTGAACCAGTTGTGAACGCTCCTTACCACCCGCTCGTTGCCAGCTCAGCTCAGGGATTGCGATTAACGAAAGTATCCGTCACCCAACATTGTTTGGTCAAGGAAACAATATGCATGGGGATAAAAAGCAAAGTTTCGGGCGTGTTCTATAACTTTTTGATAAAATTTAGTAACTTCGTAGCAAGTTCAATTTCCCGAATGTTAATGGTACAAAATTTGTTTATTGGGCAGTTGCTGGGTGAATTGCTGCTTGACCGTCACAACTACACAGTGATGACCAGATACATTAGCAAGCCTGAAAACTTGAAGATTATGATGAACAACTTGCGCGATCAAAGCCGGAATATTCAGTTTGAAGCTTTCCATGTTTTTAAGGTATTGCAACGGCCTGCTTAATATTGGCAGCTTCTACTGGTTGCGATTTTCGGCATTTTCTGTGTAGATGTTTATCGTATGTGTAAACGTGTAATATCAATACGCTTGTTATTACGACTCAGGAAGTATACTGTTTATTGTCTATTACCTTTATCTTCAAACAAAGAAATTAAACTCACAAACACAAAACAGTAGCTAGCAATACCACAAGTCCAGTGCGCTGCTCAACGACAAACTTGCATGTGACAAGCAAGCACCGATCGATCCGCCGCCACCATATTCGGTACCAACGGCAGCGTTGAAATCGCATAATTACATAATAATCAACTATTTCTGTCACACATGCCTTGATGTTGCATTTATGAATAGATCACTATTTTAAAATTAGTTTACATATGGCATTATTCTGATAAGGGTTGATTGATTTAAATCAAACGATAAAAATCAAAAAAATCATGTCGTCTTAGAGCTTTGTGTGATGTCTATGACACAATTAATTAGCATTCTAATAGGTTTCATAGCCTATGCAGTATTAGTGTAGAAGGCAAAGAATTCTTATGAGTATGACGACACAAGTTAAAACCACTTGAACTTTTATCGATCACAGCAACTGTGAGGTCACAGATTCTATGTCATTTAACTGCAAAAATGACATGTTGTCTGAAATCACTAACCCTTGCAGATTCAGAAGTCATAATTGTAGAATGCCACAAGTTTGAAAGTGTAGACTGGCATAAAGTGAAAGGTGCATTTAAATTCCATCAAATATGAAGGCTGTTGACTGTAAACATAGTTTAGAACATATTTTTGATTCATGAAACAAATATATTATTATAGGTTTTTAACATTTTATGCATGTGTGCCATGAGTGTCAATGAAATTACAAAATTGACGGTTTCAGTAATGGCATTTCAATTGATATTTCATTTCGTACACTAGTACTGGTGTTATGAACTTCTTTGCATTAAGGGATGTTGCATAAGCACAAAAAAATTTGAAACAAGGTTCAGCTATTTCTAGTTAGGGTTGATTGATTTAAATCATTTCATTTAAATCAGTGATAAAATCAAAAAAATCAAGCAAAAATCATAGGTAGTTTTGAAGCTTTCTGTGATTTGTATGACACATTTAATTGGTATTCTAATTGGTTTTACTCATTTTTAAATAAGGCAGAGACTTCTTATGACAATACGGCTTATAAAAGAAATTAAAGTTTTATCAATCATAGCAACTGTAAGGCCACAGATTCTATGCCAACTAACTGCAAAGATGATATGTGGACTGAACTCACTAACATTTGCAGACTCAATGCCACAAGTTTGAAAGTGTAGGCTGGCGTAAAACAGGCCTGTAGGCAGGTTTTGAGGTTTGAAGGGCAAAATAACCTGTTAGGGGAGAAAGACTTGTTTTATTATGGTATATGTTCAAAACAAACGTTTCTGGGCACAACAAAATTCAGTTGGCACAAAAATATGTTGGGACACTGTCCCTGAATGCCCGCTATGGGCACAGCATAAAGTAAAATTTAGATCTAAATTCCAGCAAATACCAGGTATATAGGCTGTTGACTGTAGAAATAATAGTTTTGAAACATAATTTTGATTCAGATCCATAATAGCACATATATTACAGGTTTTTACCATTTTATGCATGTAAGTTATACTTTTGCAAAAGCTGAACTAGTGAAGTTGCGTTAAAATAATCAGTTTTAATAAATAGACTTTACACCAAAGAGGCTGGCAAGCTTGTATTTTTGTGCAAGCTTCTTAACGTGCCATAAGTGTCAGTGAAGTTGATAAACTGATGGTTTGAGTATTGTCATTATAATAAATATGTCATTTTGTACACCGGTACTGGTGTTATGAACTGATTTGCTTTAAGTATGACACACAAGTGGAAAGTAAGTTTGAAAGAAAGTTCAGTTGAATTCTAGTTCCTATACTAAAAGAAACATAGCACAAAAATTATAATGAAACAAACTTTTTAAAATTGAAAAATTTCTACTTGTTAGGTGGCCACCCTCCACACATGAAATTTAAAAAATCATAAAAATCAAAAAAATCTGATTTAAATCAAAAAAATCCGATTTTTTTGATTTTTTAAAAAAATCATGATTTTTATCAACCCTGATTCTGATACGCCTTACGATAGAAACAGACTGCTGCAATTTCATAATCATCATTCCACAAAATTGTCAGCGTTGTGGACGAAACTTTACTCATACTGGCATGATCGAAAAAACAGTCGTGCGAGCTGCGAGGTTTGTTTTTGCGGATTGCAAATGCACGTCATCCGCTTGACTCTTTTCTCATCACTGCCTTTAGGTAATCCAATATGTGACTTGAGAGTAAATTGGCTCCAACTACACCTGTCGGGAAAAAGAAAATTACATTCAAAGTACACAACGACCGCTACGCTTTTGTAGTGGTAGAGAATTGCCTCGGTTTTTATTTTGAAAAAGTGTTTTTGGACGTTTTTGCTGTCTGCATTTTGGCGTTTATTCCGGGGATATGTGCACGGAGGCAAATATCTCTTTTAGGCTCTCGACGATACTACTGGTCACAGGTTATCGTTTTCACTCAACTGCATCAAGTGTTAGCGTTGCATTTCAAATTGTTACGATGCATTTACGCCGCATGTGTTGGCATAACGACTGTTTGTCTCTTATCTAGACGTGTTTCAAGCTTACTGTGCCAACGTTTTTTATTTGTAAGCACTCTGTGGCACTTGACAAAAGTATGCGTGTTGAAGATAATTATGCTGCAAAAAGCGAAATTATCGCCTTGTAATTTGAATTAAAAACTAACGACTGAGGGAACCACGCCAATCTGCAAAACACCATGCAGTTGATATCTTGCTCTGCCATGGAGCTTTTAGACAGCTTTCATCGCACCTCAATAGGTGGTTTGCATTACTCGTTGCGGGACTACACTGTGTTTAGTGCCGTGTCTAAGCAAAAATCCGTTTCATTGGTTGTGTTGGTGTATTGATTAACCACTGTGCATACACAGTGGGCTATTATCCAGTGCTTGTGGTGTACAGCGAGCCTAGCACAACCCTTTTCTCCCGCTGTCTTGGCTTTAAATAAAAATATTCTGGTACTACAACACGACAAGCGCACTGTTGCGCGCCAACCTTTATTCGTCCATCTTGATGATGACCTTAATCTTAATGGTGGTTCAAAATAGCATGAAAACACTTTCAATAATCGTTGTTGTGACAGAGAACAAGTTTTTTTGTATCTGAGTGAAAGTGTTGATGAAAATACAATGGATATATTCGAGACATGCAAATTTTGTTCCGGACAGTTGTTTTTGTCTTAGGCGAAATGACAATGACACATTTTGTACGCTGCTAGTGAATCACACCCCTTGCGAGACTACGAAAAAAACAAGAACCGTTTTTCATCGTAAAGCAGGCAAGTAGGGCGTGCTGTATCGTGCAATACGTCGTAATGTGCACTCCTGCACATTCGCCAAGCTTCACAGTAAAACCCAAATTTGTCAGAAAGGACCTCACTAAATAGGAGGCAGTCGTGACGGCTCACTACAAATGGCCCTTGCCGCAACAATCGCAGTGAAACCGTATTGCAAGTAACAGTGGCAGTTCATGCTCAAAATCACCCATGAAATTTTGTTGTACGTCGTGTCCTGGGACGGATCCAGCCTGCAAGGTTAGGTGGGGGCGATTTCACTAATATTTGGTTGTTTAGTCTCGTTACGGATTCACTACTGTAAGATCGATGAAAGATACTTCACAACACTGCTGCGACAAAACAATGGACGGCAAAATGGCCTTGAATCGCAAATGTTGTTTTTCGAGTTGTACAACATCATGGTGAACAAAGTTACTTCCGCAGGTTTTGGTGGGGCGATTGCCTCCCCCCCTGGATCCGCCCCTGGTTGTGACAATCCTTTTCGAAAGGTGTAGTGAATTCATAGAGGCTCGGTTTTGAAGAGACGTCCATGCGACATTCAGTTCTGATATAAGCTTTTGAGCCTTTCATCGGATTCGGATTTCTTGTGCGTGCGCTACGCGATGAAGCACAAATAAAGATGAACGAGGACATTACGTGGTTTTGCTATTTGAATATTATTTGATACATAGCAGTGCACATGCCGCAAGATTTCTTGATAGATAAAAGATAAAATGCAAAAAACGTTATTTCATCAAACCCCAGAACTTGTTCTGGAGTGGGCCAAGTAGGGGTAGAAGCTTGTTCTATACTGATACACTTCAACAACAATTACTTTTTGACACTCTTCCGATCTGTGCACCATAATCAGCTACGTTGGAATGTTTATTTTTTTGCGTTAAGGCTAAGATTCAGATACAAGGGTAAACTCCCATGAGACCGTTTCTCCAACCCGGACACCTTTCGGATTGACACCGACGGATTATCGACAACTGAACCATTTGGTTTTATAAGCCATGAATCAAAGATAGCGTTAGTGCTTAGCAAAAGAAAAAAAGCACCGGATATCAGCTAAATGTTCGATATCCCATGGATCGCGTAATCCGTGGCACGGTTAACTAGTGAAAACTTCATGACACTGACTTCATCAGGAATTTAAGATAATTGCCTTAACTCTTTCGATACTGTAGAGTTATTTTTGTCCCAAGCATAAGCTGTACCTTACGGTTTTGCCAATTCTACAGCCAAATAAAGTTGGGATTGGACAAATCAGTATTACGGGTGTCGGATGTGTTGAATTTAATCTGTAATTGTTGTGATCGTGTAATCCAGTTACTGTAATCCTGTAATTCATTCAAGGTAATCATCTAATCGGCGTACTTCGTTGTGGAATGAGCGTGCCTTACCTAATCTACGTTCTTTCGAGTCCGCTGATTGGCAATCCTACACAGTACATTAGTTAGTGCGCTGCCTCTCTTATGCCATTCTATGGTTGAGTTCGAACCTTCTACAATTTGATTGTTACTTGCTCGTCGGTACCGTTCGTGTTTGTGCTGTATTTAACGAAAAATACAACATTGGCGACGAAGATGGGAGTGCCGCGACCATCGGAGTCAACTCCACTGCTACTCCCAACTTCAGCCGCTTTGATTCTATGTCGGAGCTTTGGCAAGATTACTTATCCAGGTTTTCAACGTTCCTGAAAGCCCACGATGTACCGGAGTCCAGAAAACCGCAAGTGTTTCTGACGAACCAAACGGCTACGGTCTACAAACTTTTGGCAAACTTGGCAGCTCAGAGCTCTCCCCCAAGGCGAGTCAACGATTTGACGATGGAGGAAATCGAGGCTTTCATGACAGACCAGTTCAACCCAAATCGTTTTGTAGTTCGTGAACGGTTCAAGTTCTGAAGTGAGATGAACGCAGACCCAGCGAGACAATTCAAGAGTTGGCAGCACGTATCCGTCAGGACGCTAGTACGTGCGATTTTCCGTCTATTACGGACCCTCTCGACGAAGCTCTTCGAACACGTTTTATTTGTTCAGTCAGCAATGAAGCGGTCCTAAACGCTCTGTTCAAAGTGAAGAGTGACAAGCTTACGTTTGCCCGGGCGATCCAGATTGCCATGGAAACCGAAGATGCTGCCCGAGTGGCGAAGGAAACCGTATTTGGAACCAAACCGGAGTTATTGCACAAGGTGGTTCGATCCCGGAAATCGCCAGGCAAATCGACATCCAAAGACGCCGAGAAGCACGAGATACCGGTCTGTTACCGATGTGGAAAAAAAGGTCACCTTTCCGAGGATTGTGGGTTCAAGAATGCAGTCTGCAATTTCTGTAAGCAAAAAGGTCATTTGCAGTCGGTCTGCCGAAATAAAAAGCAGCTTGAGTCGGAAGTTAAATACGTTGCCATCAACAGCATTTCCGACGAAGCCACAGCTGCAGTTCCGAAAGTAGAGATTCCGGTGAAGATCAACGACCAGACGTGCACTCTCGAACTGGACACAGCGGCTGGCCGGAGTTTCCTGTCTGTTTCCACGTGGGAGCAGTTGGGAAGGCCTAAGTTACGACAGCCTGGCTTCACCTACCAGTCTGCATCGCCCCACTCTTTGCCTGTTCAAGGATGTTTTACGGCAAAAACGTTGTTCCCGAAGTCCGGACAAATTTCTGACGTCACCTTCATGGTTTGCGCTATCCATGGACTCAACCTTCTTGGTCGTAGCGCGAAAACGCAGATGGGGATTTCACTGGATCGCATGTTACATCCTGAAAGTATTGGTCACTCTCCAGTGCAGGCACTTACTCTAGAACAGGATGTTCCGTTACAAAGAGCATGTGAACAATTTCCAGAGTTGTTCCAGTCAGAGATGGGGTGTCTAAAGGACTTTGAATTGGAAGTTAAATTTGAACCAGATGCCACGCCATCATTCTACAAGCCAAGAGCAGCCCCATCGCGTTGCAGGAGGATCTCAGTCACGCTCCTGACGCCGGCATTGCAAAAGGAGTCTGAACACCAGTCACTTTCAACTCTTGGGGAACACCAGTGATGCCTGTGTGCAAAGCTTCACTCTCGGGTGAAACCAAGGCCGGAATCAGAGTGTGTGGTGATTATTCCGTTTCGGTAAACTCTCAATTGGAGACTCATCGCCATCCATTGCCACTGCCGGAGGAGTTGATGCGCAAGTTAGGAGGCGGGCACCGGTTCACCAAAATTGATCTCGCTGACGGCTGCAATCAAATCAAGCTGTTCCCGGAAAGTCGAAAGAGATTGGCTCTCAGTACACACCGTGGTGTGCTGTTACAAAACGTCCTGCCGTTCGGAATTTCCTCGGCACCAGGTTGCTTCCAAAGCATTATGGATAGCCTGACCAGCGGCCTACCTTGAGTAGCAGTTTATCTTGATGACATTCTGGTGAGCGGAGCTTCAGCAGATGAGCATCTACAGAATTTGAAGCGGCTGTTACAACGCCTCCATGAGAAAGGTTTGCGTTGTCGATTGCAGAAGTGCCAGTTTGCCCAAACAAAGCTGGAGTATTTGGGCCACGTTCTCTCAGAATGGAATAGAGAAAGGCAGTGAGGTTAATTATGTCTTACTGATGCCCCCACAGCACGATGTATCTTCTCTTCGTTCGTTTCTTGGCTCTGTGCAGTTTTATGGGAAATTTTTACCGCCGCATGCATCAACTGTGGCCTAGCCGTTGCATAGGCTCACGCGCAAAGGCGTTCCGTGGCGCTGGGAAAGTGAAGAAGACCAGGCGTTTCAAAGGTTGAAGACTGTTATCATCAGACAAGGTTCTGGTTCACTTTGATCCAACCCTTCCAGTCGGTATCTCTTGTGATGCGTCTAACGTCGGGATCGGAGCCGTTTTGCTCCACTGTTTCCCTGATGGCAGTGAGCGGCCCATAGCCAATGCGTCGAAAACCCTGACTCAAAGCCAGCGTAACTACAGTCAAATTCAGAAAGAAGCTATGGCGATTGTTTACGCCTTGAAGAAATTCTACCATTATTTGTTTGGCCGGAGGTTTATCATTGTGACGGACCACAAGCCCCTGCTTACGCTTTTTGGACCGGAAAACGCCATGCCCTCCCTTGCCGCGAACCGTTTAGCGCGTTGCGCGTTATTTTTGAACCAGTTTTCATACCAGATCGTCTACCGCAAGACTTCTGAACACCAGAATGACGATGTTCTGAGCGGCTTACCTGCTGGAGATGACCCTGTTTTCGATGCAGAAGAGGATGCTGACGACGTCGACACAGTTTGTATGGTGAAGAGTTTACATGTTCAAGTCCGACCGTCGGATCCGGCCTCGCTCGAGACGGAAACTGCAAAGGATCCAGTCCTAACAAAAGTAATGCTTTTACACGAGAGGGATGGCCCACCAAGGATAAAACCAATGTTGATGATCCCGCAGAAAAGTTTCGGAAGATTGCCGTTTCCTTGTCCACTTACCATGGGTGCCTCCTCTACGGATTACGAGCTGTGATCCCTGCGAAGTAGCGTCCTCCTTACGCCAAGGGCACTTTGGTGTTCAAAAGATGAAACAGCTGGCTCACACCGCTGTTTATTGGCCCAACATTGACTAGGACATTGCTGATCTCTGTCGTAAGTGCGCCACATGTGCTATTCATCAAAATGCTCCGCCAAAAGCAGTACTTCATCCGTGGATGCAACCAGAGAAGCCCTGGAGTCATCTTCACCTGGATCATGCCATCAATTTCATGGGCCACAATTGGTTGGTGATGGTTGACGCGTACTCGAAGTACCCATGTATCCATCCAACCCAGTCGATATCAGCAAAGACCAAGATGAACCTTTTGGAGCAGGATTTTGCCCATTTCGGTTACCCACATACTTTGGTGACGGATAGTGCTCCTACGTTCATGTCGGATGAGTTTCAAGACTACTGCCATGCAAGAGGGATTGTTCATCTGACAGGTGCCCCATATCATCCCGCTACAAACGGAGCCGCGGAGAGGTTGGTCCAAACCTTTAGCAGAGTCTCCGTAAGTCAGAAAAAGCACCAAGAGATGCGCTTTTCGAGTTCGTGACACAATACCGGCGAACACCTACGGCAAGTGGATATTCACCGTGCGAACTCTTGACCGGTCGTCAAATTCGCACGAAGTTAGATGTTCTACTCCTGCTCACTGCGCCCAAGGGAAGCAGGCACGGATTGCCACCAAGGCGCAGTCAAACGAAGTGCTGCGCTCGGTAACCTCCTCCTATGAAGTCGGAGATCCGTGCAACGCGTTGTACTGTGGGCCACACCATAGTCACCAGCCTTGATGGGTTCCGGCCATCGTAAAGAAAAGGCATGGAACACGAAGTGTCAACGTTCGAGTATTGCCACGGGGACCTACCTGGAGACGTCACGTCGACCAACTTCGACCACGTTATGCAACTGAGGATGACACGTTTCCCGGCGTTGATCCCAACGACGATCAAGCATCGGCTTTACCGCATCATGAACCAAAACCTCCTCCAAAGATAGCGGCTACAGACAAATCCGTGTTAAGTTCGGGTCACCGCACCAGTGACACGACCGTTGGTCCGGCTCTGAGTATGGACCTGAAAATCCGCGACATTCGAAAATAGTACGTCAACCGCGGAAGCTATATTGTTGTTGAATGTATGGTCGCTAAGTGTTTCTTAACTGTTTCAAATTTTGTTGGAGGTGTTGTGATCGTGTAATCCAGTTACTGTAATCCTGTAATTCATTCAAGGTAATCATCTAATCGGCGTACTTCGTTGTGGAATGAGCGTGCCTTTCCTAATCCACGTTCTTTCGAGTCCGCTGATTGGCAATCCTACACAGTACATTAGTTAGTGCACTGCCTCTCTTATGCCATTCTATGATTGAGTTCGAACCTTCTACAATTTGATTGTTACTTGCTCGTCGGTACCGTCGTGTTTGTGCTGTATTTAACGAAAAATACAATAGTATTCTTATCTTTAAGCGTGTCACGCTTGACTGAGCACTGCAATATGAAGGTTTTTGAGAGCATTTGGTTGGAGTTCCTGTCAGAGTTGATATATGATTATGATTTTGTGTTTTTGCGTGGAAAAAAGTAACGAAGTATTCTTGTTGAATCTGTACAATTGCTTCTAGTTCCTATCGAGAGCTAATAAGCAGCCTTTTTTTGTGTTTTGTGATGCATACATTATATTTTGGTTCGTTTTTTTCGTTGGGACATATATGTCCCTACAGTATTTGACGCTGGACTATTTTTGCCCCAACATTGTTGCATATGCTAGAGCAGGGACTCAAACACGTGGGCCGCATGTGGCCCGCGATGCTTATAGGGAATTTTCAAACAATTAACATTTACGTTGCCAAGTGCTTTGAAAAAAGATGCCGCAAAATAATTGAATCAAACCTGAATGATACCCAGTACGGTTTTCGTCACGGCCATAGTAATCCAAACCACATTTCACTCTCCAGCAAATTTTGAGAAATCTTCGGAGTATGCTGAAGACATCTTCACATGCTTTGTCGACCTCGAGAAAGCATACAACCGGGTTTCTTGTGAAAAGCTTTGGCGAGTGTTGGGTGTGTACGGTGCTGATGGCCGCCAGTTATTGCATGGCCGTCAAGTCACTGCATTCCTGCTCAGAAGTTTGTGTCCGTGTCGGGAGAGTTAAATCACGACCGTCACCGTTGGTGTTGTATTCCGAGGGTGTGTGCGGTCACCGCTCCTTTTCATAATCTACGTCAGTGGTTCTCAACCTTTTCGCTGAAGGGAGACAAATCCAGACTTACGGCACGTTTTGTTTTATAGAAGAACGAAGTCTGTTACACAAAATATTAGACGTTTTATTGAAAGACTGCTGAGGGCCACACATAGGGTGCCTGGAAGCCGAATGCGGCCCTCAGAACCGGGTTGAGAACCACTGGTCTACATGAATTGGATAGACAGTCACAGCCGAGCCAAGTTGACGAAGGTGTCACAGTCGGGAGCTGCAGGATAAACCATTTACTTTTTGCAGACGATTTGTTACTGCTAGCATCTTTTCAACAATCTTCAGCATGCACTCGATCAGTTTTCTGCTGCGTGCGACCGAGCCGGAATGAAAATCAGCACTAAAAATGTGTGCTATGTCTCCCTACAAAGCTAAGATCTTTTGGGAGTAAATGCACTGCATTGAAGAAAAAACTTGTGACATTTTTCAGACTCTTTTCGGCGCCCGCCAGTGATTCGGCGCCTGGGCATCGTGTCCCCTCATTGAGCCCCTGGTGTGACACTTCGCGACAAATTGCGCAGCTGTGAAATTCGCAGAGCCCAGGATGTCAAGCCACTTCTTCGAATTGAGAGAACGCAACTACGTTAGTTCGGCCATGTATCCAGAATACCCAACGAAAAACTGGTGAGGCAAGTCCTGCGGGCTAAACCCACGGGAAAGCGACCTAGAGGTCGTCCAAGGACCAGGTGGAGTGATTACATCTTCGACCTTGCTTGGTCCCGTCTTGGTGTGGCGCCAGCAGAACTATCAGAAATAGTTGTTGAGCGTGAGATATTCCAAGTCCAGGGCTGTTGCCCCCGCGACCCTTCCAATAAGAAAAGTAGGCATGAAAATGAATGACATTTACGTTAGTTTATTCACGGGTGTTTAAAGGTGCTTTGTGTCCAAACCTCGACTCGTTTACTGTCTCACTGATCCTGGCGACTCGGAAATACTGTCCACCCACTTAACACACAAAGTTCGCTATTGGTGTAAAGAGTCACACCGCAGTTCATGCAGGCCACGCAACCCAGTAGCTCAGCAACTACTTCACAAGCTAAAGTTAGTCGATCAATCATATATGTTGGTCGGGCAGTCAGATTTCCGATAGTCACGGATCGTATCAAACGCAAAAAAGACTCACGCCTCGGTCCGACTCGCTCACAGCGCCACTCTCGAGAAAAAAGGCAACCACCAAATAACGCAGTTGGAAAATGTCAACCAACTGACATGGAAAGTCGGACGCGTGTGGCGCACGAGAACGAAAGTACATGGACAACGGGTAAATCAACTTCCCAAGTAAAATAAAAATGAAACGATGTTGCAAATATACGGAATAAGTTTTTGGGTGGCACAGGTGCTCATCTAGCGAGTGAACAAGTTCCATAAACAACTAGATTTGATTAATACGAACCCAGAGACGGCTAGAAATGATTTGCCTATGATTCATGATACCTTTCGCAGTAAATAAGATGTAAAATTTAAGTTCAAATACTGTTATTAATGCGTCAGTGCCGTAATGCGGCCCGCGGGTTACCTTGTAAGTCCTCGTGTGGCCCACCGAACAAGTTCAGTTTGAGACCCCTGTACTAGAGTCAGACCTTTGAAACACGGCTAGTATAATATTTTCACTTGATGAGACAGTAAAAGACGTATTTCCTTCGGTGAAGTCCGTAAAACGTGGAATGAAACCTGTAAAACCTGGAATGAATGCTATAAGACGTGGAATAAGACCATGAACAAAATATAATGCCAAAACGGGCTATGTGTATGACACAAAAACTAAAGTAAAGTTAGGATGAAAGAATGATTGCAAAGCTGCCCCAATCAACCAAAAATAATCATCACACTGTTTTGGTATTTGATTTTTTACATCCACGAAATTGATATTCACAATGCCATTTCCTACAAATGGATCTTACAAATCTACCACGCATTCAGTACACTGAACGTTTAGCTGAAAGTCTAACTGATCATAGACATGCCATTTTACCATGAAGAAGTTGACAAGTTAGAATGGATTGTAGTGTTGCAAAACTACTGCAATATGTGGATGAACACATTCTAGTGAAAGGAAAACTAAGAAGACACTGTGTGCTATGTTCAGAAAAAAAGGAAAAAAAAAACTTTGTGTACCAAAAGTGCAACCTGCCTAATGTGTATGTTTTGTTTCACACCATATCACATCTGAAAAGATGAAATAAGGCAACATTTGTGAAAACAAAATGTTATTTATCGGAAAACGCGTTTTTTGACATTAGCTGTGATTGTGTGTCTTCAATACTGTAGGGACATATTTATCCCAAGATACAATACTGTAGGGACATATTTATCCCAGGATACAATACTGTAGGGACATATTTATCCCAGGATACAATACTGTAGGGACAAAAATGTCCCATTTCCGGTTCATACATTTTATAAAGAAATAACGTAGAATTGAAATTCCCTTCTTCATTTGCTCACAAAACAATGCTCTCATGCCAAAAATCAAGTTTCAAATCGATTTGTTTAAAAGCATTATGGAAAGGGTGGTTAGTCTTTAAGCAGCAACAGACTTTAACATATAGACTTTCAACTTTCAGGAATGTGAGTTTGAGCACAAGGTATTTTTATTTCTTTTGTGTCTGACATCACTTGCTTTTTTGTGCCTTAGTTTGTTGTTTAAGCTTTTCATCACTTGCTTTTGTGTCTTAGCGTTTTTGGGTCTGCTTTGTTGTTGCTGTTGCATGTGTTTTTAGATGTTTTGATGTATTCATTGTCGTCTGAAGGGGAAGGGTATTTTGCTGTTAACTTCATTGTAAAAAATGCTTCCGATGCCCATGGATGTGTTCCCTGATCATACTTTTTCACTAACTAAAAACTGTTAGGGCAGCGTTTTTGGTAGACCGGCTTCTAGTCTTTCCCGCACTGGCACTGGTGCAAAACTAATTGCAAAACCCCGTTTTTTCGCAAATTCCGTTGTAATTTTTGGGGGACAAAATTTATTTGCTCCATACGCGTTTTTTTTATTTGACTTAATCGAAATTAAGCTAGGTTGTTAGCTCATGAAGCTCTAGCAACTGCAGTCTATATAATAAAGGTAATTACCCTACTTACTGTCTGCGACATGTAAATTTACATTTGGCTGATTTTCTACTGTCGCTCCCTGCCATCTGGTAACAGCGCCCAAGTTTACAATCAAATTACACCGCTCGTCACAGTTCGCTGCTGCTTGCTAGCTGTCTTGATATGCAAGGCAAAATCGCAGTGAGTAAAAAATGACTTACTTATCTCTAACCAAGGAATAATTTTGTCACGTTGCAGTCAGTTCAAATAAAACTGCCCCAGGTTTGTGTCGAAGTTCCTTGTGACCTAAAATAATAAGTTCGAGCAAAGAGCAATTTGCCCAAAACAGCAGAAACTTAAAAAGAACTTGGAAGTTAATTAATGATATTTTTGGCAAAACCAAACCATCTAGTTTTCCTCAAAGATTAAAAGTTGATGGACGAGTTTACTCATCCACAAAATTAATTGCAGATGCATTAAATCAT
>Ga0210059_1004944_pt1 | contig 21452 bp, 12 predicted proteins | sample Ectturendosymbi2_FD_188042 | JGI IMG/M metagenome (GOLD analysis project Ga0210059, IMG submission 188042) | Ecteinascidia turbinata endosymbiont from Florida, USA - Sample 2 (SPAdes) (version 2) | ecosystem: Host-associated > Tunicates > Ascidians > Unclassified | place: Key West, Florida...
CGTCATTTTCAAGCACATTACAGAACCATTCACACATTGTTACTCGCTTTTCCTTGTCAGCATCAGTTAGTTTTTGCTTCATTTGGATCTTGTATGGGTATAGGTGCAGATCAGACGTAAGAACACGCTGCACTGATTCCCTTGTTATTCCGAGTTCTTGGCTGCGTCTACGCACTGATTTCCTAGGGCTGCGTCCTACTGAGTCCCTCACTGCAGCAATGTTTTCTTCTGTCCTTGCACTCTTTCCCCTGCCTGAATAAGTTCCCCCTGTGGCTTTAGAACATAAGTTCACTACAGTCCCATGCAAGTCAAAGGTTTAAGTTTTTAGGTCAAAAAATTGGTTGCCGTAGTCTTAACAAAAAATTTGCCATTTTATTTGCTGGGAAAGATGTAGTTGTCAGTGCAGTCAAACACGTTTACTTCATATTATAAATTTCCGTAATTACTTGTGATAGAGATGCACTGATGCAAGTGTGTACCCACATTTATGAAGTTTCCTACAATAATATTACTTTAATGTTTGTCTTTGTAAATGTTTTGGTTAGCCTAAATGGATATTCTACTCCAATGTGTTTGATTCTGCAATGGGTGTTTTGAAATCTTTATATTCTTTCTCTAGAAAATTACGTATGTTATAGACTTTCACGTGATATTTCAAAATTCACATTGGTCTTCACAACTACGACAAAATAGTTTACCATTCCTAACAGGAAATTTACTTAAACCTCTTGTTGAGTCTTAACTGTGTGATATTAGCAGTGTCAGTTGGTATTCTATCTATATTGTACCATTATCAAAAACACTAACGCAATCACTTACAACAATTTAGGTGTGAGAGTTGTATCTTGTAAGTAGCAGATCTTCCCTAAAACTGTCAATGATACTGGGGTAAGAGCACCTGAGAGCAAATTATCTGCATATTGCAGAATCAATGTGTCTATTTAGCACATGACATGGACTCATTATTCTTGCAGACAGAGAAGGCGTTTCAGAAGCAACCAACAGTATTCTTGAATCGAAAGCGGGTCCTTACTGGTACCAAGAAGAAGAATCGGCATGTCAAGAGTATTGGCTTAGGATTTAAAACGCCAAGAGAGGTTAGCGGTTTATATTGACAAGATGATGTGTTACAGCGCAAAAATCGTTAAATTCCAGGTCTGCCTGCCATAACAAAGTCGCACTGGATTTCTTGCCTAGATTAAGCCATCTCGTTTTAGGTAGTTAATCTGTCTAAACAATTTGAAAAGGGTCGATTGGCTTTTCCAGAAAAGATTTCTCAAACATATCTGTATGATATTTCAGCATTCAATAAACCTGTAAACTTTTTGTTACTCGAAATGCTCCCAAACAAAAGCGGTGTTAAACCTGATAACGCCAATACAATCATCTCATACTGTTTAGAGAAAACGTAGACCTTATTTTATTTGCTTTGTTTAGAATTGTGTCTTACACAGTACATTTCTGTCACGTCGAATATTGTCAATTGCGGAAGATTTGCGAAAAGGTTGCGCGGTGTGATTTTTCAGGCACAAGAAGGACATTACATTGACAAAAAGTGCCCTTTCACTGGCAATGTGCTGATTCGGGGCCGCATTTTGACTGGCACTGTCGTCAAAATGAAAATGCAGCGAACGATCGTTATTCGGCGGGACTACTTGCATTACATCCGGAAATACAACCGATTCGAAAAGCGTCACAAGAACATGTCTGTTCATTTATCGCCATGTTTCAGGTGAGCCGTGCCTGCACTACTGTGTGGTTAGATCCTCGCTTCTGGACATGCACGTAATGGCTAGAGGGGCGTAACGAGGGGGGCGCCGAAAAGTCCCAACAATGTCACAAGTACTTGTACAATACAGTACATTTGCTCCCGAAAAACCTCAGTTTCGAACATGGGGGCGCCAAACTTGCTTCTTGCACCGGGCGCCATCTAACCTCGTTACGCCCCTGAATGGCTAGACATGCCTGTTAACTATCCAAGATAGCACATAACTTCAACTATCAGCGGACGTGTAGCGTGGTGGCTGTCTATTTTTTACCCGACGCAATAAAACAAAGGATTACCCCTGCAACACCTGGCTTGTCCTCAGTGTTGACGGACCTTACAGTTAGCGGCCTGGCGGCAATTAATCCTCGGAACAATTGCTGACGCTTGCGAAAGTGACTTTAAATGATGCTATGTCGACTCCAAAAGGGCGTCACGTGCATACTAAGTCTACGACGTAAAGGTTCTTGTCACTTCTGCTGGGAAAGGCCAGGAATAACAAGCAGCAATCTGTGCAGCCATTCGTGTGACGAGATATTCACTGATATAGTCGTAAGAAACATGATGTTGTTTAGCAGTGTCGTCGGATTGATTCAGAAAGTAAGCGGCGTTGAAATAGTTTCCGTGCGCACGCAGTTATTCCTGGTTTAAATTGAGCAAATTAGATCTATGCAAAGTTATTGCTGCTTGGTTTTTACGGTGAGGGTGCTTGAACCATTTTCTATTTCCTTTATACCCAATTATGTAGTCAGGGGTGCAAAAATGCGGTCGCGCCTTGCAACCAACAAGTTGGAGTGCGCGCACGGGATTTGCAACGACGTAGCAGTGCCTACTTATTCTAAAAATCCTATAATAGCGGTCAGCATAAGGAGTTGTCAAAGCCTATATGTGTGCGCTGCTAAAAATTACTCCGCACTATTAATATTCACAGAAAAATTTGAACCTCTGATGTAGTCTTTTCTTTACATGTACGTTCATCAGCCACATGTCACTGATTACGTTTGTCAGTTTCTGCGCAGGTGCTTACGTAAAGTAGGTATTTTCCTTCGACCTTAACGTTGCACCTTATTCCGTTTTGAACTGGACATTAGCCAACGAGATCATTTGTTTGTTTGCTAGACTTTTTTTTTACGTGCTGCTGGTTTGCCTTAATTTTACTTACTGCACCGTTCTTGTTGACCAAGAAATAAACGTATTACAATTTTTCTGCAGGTCAAATTTGTGGTGTTACCGGGTGGAAATCCCGTAGTTTCCACCCAGCTTCGCATTCATTACTGGTTAGGGTAGAAGTGATTACAGTACCAGGAGTGCCAACTTGCGCATAGTATTAATTTTTTACGAAACATTTTCAACTTACTTGATTTATGGAAACACTTCCCAGTATCGAGACTAAACAAATTGCACTTGACTGTTTCTTTCAGAGATGTTCAGCTCGGCGACCTTGCAACTGTTGGTGAATGCAGACCGTTGAGCAAAACGGTCAAGTTCAACGTCATCAAAGTAGCAAAAGCCAAGGGAGCTAAAAAGCAGTTTGCCAAGTTCTAACCTGCACACTGTTGCTCTTCATTAAAACGCGGAAAAAAAACAATGTTGACTGTATGAAAAGTTGTTGAGTTCTTGCTGCAGTTCTCCAAACAGTTAACAGGAAGAAGGTTGTTGGAGTATATTTCATTTTGGCCTTTTCGCCTGAACAGATATAGGTTACGAGAAGGAAGTGCAATTCTTGATCAGGAAATCAAAAGGTGTCAGTTTTCAAACCCGAACCGAATCGCAGCTTAACTGCAGCGCAGTGGATCAAGCAGAACAACTACAACATTCAACGATTACCACGTCGGTCTTTTAAAGTGCTCGTGCTTAGGAGGCAGAGATCGTTACATGGGCTTGCAGTGGAGTGCTACCCTACATTTTTGTTGAAAATTGACGTCCAATCTCGTTGATGTGTCACAAAATGACGTCCAATCTCGTTGACGTGTCACAAATTTGCGGGCCTTGTAGATCGGAGCAAGTCAAATACGTAGAAGTAGATACGAAAAATGGACGATTTTTTAAAATTAAGTTTTGTACCCAGATGCGCTCAGGAACAGAGTCGCTGGTTCCATTGCACAATGACGTTCACTTCTACCAAGCCATGAAACAAAGTACGATATGTTGCACACTTAAGCTATAACTTTTACGAAGAAAATACGAGTTTGAACAATGTATCATGTATTTTTGGCAAATTATAATGAACACAGTGGCTTAAATTTGGTGGGTCTTATGAGGAGATAAAATTGTGAACTCAACAAACGGTTTTAAACTGTTTAGACCAGTGGCTCCCAACCCCTCTTTGATGCATTCCTCCCTTTGCTTATTTTGAAAATTTTCATTCCTCCCCTGGGGGATTTCCATTCTTCCCCTATTCGGGTTCGTAGGTTGGTATTAACTACAATTTGATAAATGATCTTTATTGACGACAATAACTTTGTTAATTAAAGTGGGACATGTCAACAAAAACGTGTGGTAGTCCACTAAATAACTCAAAATTATAGAGTGATAGAATTGAAAGAGCCAATGCCGGTTTAAAAAAGAAATAGAACACTTACAATGAGTATCACTGGTTTGGACATTATTTTTTACTTAAAAACTGCGTACATGCGAAACCTTGTTTCAGTAATATTCCATGCTCTTGTTTTAGTTGAATGTGTGTGGTATGATCAAGATCAATGTGACAACAACTTCCTAGTTGGCTTCGCAATTTGCGGCAAAACTTGTTTATTTTGTGCCTGAAACTGACTGTAAAAAGACCTGCAGTAGGCCTAAGATGTAGACCACAGCGGAACGCCGCGCTCAAAAAATATAATTGTTTTTGTGGACTTCGAATATTGTATAGTTCGTTTTGTTTGGATCCGTGCATTGCCAAAAAAACTTGCTTATATCAGATAAAGTTTGATATTATCTTGAAATCAAATTGAATCCAGCGTTAGCTTTTACAAAAGTCGGGTTATGCGCCCGGTTTTTCCTTTCAATGCTAAACAAGGTGTCACGTCGTGCGCAAAGCACAAGTGCGCGGTGGTAAATTCAGAATCCGTTCAGTCGGACTGGTTTGCTAAGTTTACATTAGACCAGGAGTGCGCAACCCGAGGCCAAAAGTGGCCCGGGAGTTGAAGTTTTGTGGTCCGTGGAATGGTCCAGATTTTAAAGCGGTTTTTAGGATTGCCAATCTTCCGTGGGTGGTCAGCGAGTTGTCTAACCCGCAGAGCTTGACTCACGCAGCTGGAACAATCTGGTTATGTGCATTTGGCCCGGCAATGCCGCATGGTTGCACACCTCTGCATTAGACTACAAAAACCTGTTTAAATTCCTATTGTCACTTGATTTCTTGTTTGCAAGTTTGGAAAATACTGGGGAACATATGAAAAATCGCTGGGAATTCATCAGCGCTTTTGACAATTTGTGAAAAGTGCTCTTCTCAGTTAAAGGACGTCGGATTGCTGACATACTTGCGATAAGTCCACATTTTCTCCTTTCTCTGCATTTCCTTGGCGCTTCGTAATAAAATTTAATTGGTTTTATTACCACGTATTTTGTCTTTACTGATCTTACAGCGGACGATCGAAACGATGCCGAAATATCCCAAGTTTTGGGCATACGTACTATTGCTGTGTAGAATCAAACTGCCACTATGTTGCATACCCCCAGGCGAAGCTGAAACCTCCGGCCAATGGCTCCCCAGTCGTTCACTACTTACATTACATTACGCAAACATATGGTAGGGACTAGCCGCGGGAAACCGACTTGGGAAGAAATCGGGCTTATCTTTCTCAAAAACAACGTTGAAATTTTTCACCTCGAGTTTCATCTTCACACACGACTGATTTCTTGCTGCTGATTGCAAACAAGGTGAACCAGTCATCAGAAGCAGCGACGTAATCGATCGTTGTTGTTTGATTAATCACGCATTTCTGAAGTATTTGCCATTTTTGTCTGATTGATATCATGTGTATTTCATGTAATTGAGGATGACAGTGCATGGTTAAGTTTTTCCTCTGAACCTTAAATGTATACAACCAACACTGTACAATAGATGACGTCTAAATAATGCGACAAAACGCATGAAAATGCTGAGCTATGTGTGATGAACAACATTTAGGAGGTCGAAAGTTCACGTTGTTGCAATAGAACTTGTCTTAAGCGTAACAAAATTGATAAAAGGGTTATTTCACAGCGTGGTCCGAGATTTATAGCTAGTGCTGAGGTGCACCGTTAAGAAATGTGAACCTAATCCGCAACGAAGCAAGTTGATTTCTTTTGAGCGACGTGGTTTACTTCTCGACTCGGCACTGCAGCATAGACAGACTATTGCGTTTGAGAACGACCAACGTATGACATTTTTTGCTGCAAACAATGCACGAAAGATCTTCGTTGCCTGTTTTCACTGAACATGTACGACGTAACGAAAAAGCAATGGTTGAATTTGTTAAAACGGGCGAGAATCTTTCGGATGGTGCTACCGTTGGGGTTTTATGCGAAAAAAGTGCTGTTAAATGAGGCGCAAGATGACCTAAAATTTAAGATTATTAATGGAAAATGATATCGTGAATTTCAATGCACGTTTGGCAACGTCGACGCGTACTAGCAGCACAAAGCTAACATTGAACATTCATGAAGAGCTTGTTTTTGAACTGCAAAACAGCAAAATAACAAACGAACACTGAGAAAAGGTACTGTAACTCTGAAAAGTCTGCACGCAACTGAAATACTGTACCCCTTCATGCTGGCAGGCAAAGGTTCTCATCAGACCTTACCAAAACAAACGCATCCATCAACAAACTTGCCTCTGGTCACCGGAAAGTTGTTGCAATTCCCGTTAACTCATCTGCAGCGAGATTTGGGAGCAGTCCAGGGCCGTCGCCAGCGGGGGGGGCCAGTGGTGCCCGGCGCCCCCCTTTCACGTTTGACCCTCCGGTTGCTGCGTACATCCAATACTGTATTTGAAAAATGTGCCCCCCCTTCTGTTTTTTGGCTCCCCCTGCTGCTAAATCCTGGCGACGGGCCTGGAGCAGCCACTAGCTAGAAGTATGGAAATTGGCCACACAGGTCATGCGTTTATTCCCCTAAATTCAACTGGCGCACAATATTAGTTTGGTGACGAAGTCGACCCGCTACTGCAGTGTTTGTTGCTTACACGGTCAACATTCGTTCAGAAAATCTCAAAACGATACTCTTTATGCGGGTACCATACCACGGACCATTACAACAACGAAAAAATAGCCTTTAGGGTAGGCCTGCACAACATATGGCTCACGGGAGCTATTGCAGAAAATGTTGCGAAAGCCCGACTTTGGATAATAATTGTTTCAGAATTTCTTCCAAAGTACAACGAAATGATATAGACCTTTGCGGCACGTGGCATGAGCGTCGAAAGGAAGAGGCAACGAGGTGGGCCTTGGCCACACTGGATTTTGGTATTTTTCTATTAACTTTTTATCAGAAAAATGTATTTCTCCTACTTTCGGGGTTGGTAAAATAAAATTTGTACCATTGTTGGCCTTCCCTGGAAAAATCCTTCCGACGCTCATGGCCCACGGCAAACTTATGTTGATCAATTTGGCCCTTAGGGCTTCTTGAGTTGTGCAAGCCTGCTTTAGAACATACAGGGCGGGAAGGCGTTTCCATTTCCATTATGCTACATAAAACGACCAGAATGTTATGGAAAACAGAAACGAGCACAATTTTTCGGAAGTATAACAGCCATTAGCAGAGGAGAGTGTACAAACGCTTGTTTTAGGGTAAGATCATTCAGTTTGCATGATTACAAAATTTAAACGTCGTTCACGAATAGCTACGTGAAAACAAGGCAAAAATCACGATGTTTCACACAAACACTGGACAACAGAACCACGATTTGACGGTTTTCTCGTTTAACGAACATCTCTACAAGGGCAGTGCTTCCCAACCGGTGTGCCGCGAAATCGTTGAATCCATTGCATGCGACTCTTCTAAAGAGAACGTTTCTGTTAGTTACGTTTCAGTCATTAGCTTCGGTGTGCTGCGTGAACAACGGTACTCGGAACTGCCGCTTATCGAAAATCGAACATCTAGGTATGTACTTTTGTAGACTTTGATACTGAACCTGTCGTTTCTCACGTTGTTTTCAACTTCTAGATAAAAAAGTGAATTTCAAAACATAAAATAGCATAACCTGGTTTCTCGTACCTTGAAAGCGAAGATACAGAGACAAGAGTTGAATAAATCGCATTCAGAATACAAACCGCATGATGCGAACAGTCATGCGCGGGTGCGAAACAAACCAATGCTTGTTTGTTCGAGTGACGCCAACCCTTGACGCCAAGTGCCACAAAAACAAGCGCTGCGTTAATAGGGCACGTACAGACAGACAAAGCAGTGGCTTCAGGGTCAGGATAAAGAAACGATGAAAATAAGATTAAAAAGCAAGGCAAGCAGGGCATGCGAACAACAGCGGTGAGAATGGTCGCTGCTGATACAAAACTGTCCATAGAAAAAGTGATCAGAGCACTTGATAAACCATAGTTTTTGGCTTTTAACACGGCTTAAGAAATCGCTGGACTTCTTCAGCAGCCTCGCAGAAAAAAGTTCAAAAACGAATCAAGATGTAAAAATTTGGCTAAAATGTCCGCAATACGCTGCAGAATGCCTTGCCCAATCCAACTCCCGGCCGTCTCAAGGTTTGATTGGTCAGCTTGTGTCCAGCCTGATCGTGCGCAGCTTACGTTCGTCGATCAATATGCAAGCGGCTTCGTTCGAGCCACCGCAGTAAAATGACGACGAGAACACAGTAAGCAACTTGCCGTTCTGCTGAACCTGAAACGAAACCACACGATGAAGAGCAGTGTGGTCGATGAGAATGAATAGAACTGTTTCGAGTTTATTGTGAGATGACCTGAATGCAGTCATCTCATCAACATACTATTTTGTGATGAAAGTTTTGCGATGTAGTATAAACAAAAAAGCTCAAAACAAGGCCCGGGATCTTGCCTTGAAAATCAAACGCTCTGTTGTTAAAAACGCATCTGATTGGTTCCGCGGCTGACCAGGCCTGGTCCGAGGTTAAACCTTCTGCTTGTGAATAAAATGAGTTCGGACTGAGACAGTATGGTTCTATTAGTGGTATTTTATTTACCATTGATTTGTGGTATTTACAGTTGTCAACAATGATATGCTGTGCTTGCTACAGGATAGATAACTAGCTATTAAATTTCACTGGATAAAGTTCAACGCCTGATAAAAGCGCAGACCATCCACCAGTTTGATTAACTGAAAATCAACGAAAACGAAAGTAGTTTGACTGCAGCTGTGAAAGTAGCGGCAGGCGCACGAAGTCTTACTCAAACGCCCTTCGTAATGTAATCCGAACGGCACGAAAGAGCTAACGGAATGACAACGCTCGATGCACTCTTAGAAGTGTTTGAATATGCCACGTCACAAATGATTGCACTAACACTCGCCACTCCCTCAAAAGATGAACTGCTCCCTTCACCTTAATCGAACCAACATTGCGACAACTAAGCCAACGTACAAGCAGGCAGAGCTGGAATACAAAACGTCGAACGCATTACGAACCTTAAAACCAATCTGCTGGACCTCGTGGGCGCGGATCACGTGACTGTAACTGTTCTCTTCCAAAAATCTTTCAAGCGCTTCTGACGTAAACATGCTAGCAGTGCGCCTCCTGGTGTTCGGAGTAAAGCCGTCGCAGTTCTGAGAGAGGGAGTGCAACGCGTCGAGCTGCACATCCTCCAGCCTGCAAAATGGAAAATGGCAGATACGACGAACAGCCGGCATGCGTGGTCATTTGACCTTGAAGTTTACTCGTCATTCCGCAGATCATTTCAAGGTTTCCACAAGCTAACCAACACACCTGCTGATACAATAAGTTGGAACCAACAGCAGAAATTATTATTTGAAAAGATGCAATTGGGAAGTGCACTACTGCCTGGCAGCGTTTCGGACTGCTGCTATTTGTTGTAGCATATTGACCTCAGTGATTAGCGTTTCAGACAGGTGGTTATTGAAAAGATCGTAAACACGCTTCCAATACCCATTTATGCGTCTCTTGCGAATACGGGATCATATCTTTCAAGCCGGGAAGTTGCATAAGATAGCTTGTAGCACCTGCAAGTAACGTCCATGCCAATTTCATTGCATCAACAATGGGCAGAACGTCTGCAAATTTGTCTGTCATCCAACAACGATCGTGAAAATTTCACCGGAAGCCAAAAGCAAAATAAGGTCATCCGGGAAATTTTTGTTCGATGCATTTGATGTATGAATCTACCGCCGCTTCCAATGCTAACTACAGATATTCTCGTTTTCCGGGACAAACAGATGACTGGGTGGGATACGACCTCAAGGACCGGGGCAGACGATGGTAGAACTTATAGAACACTTCCAAAAATATTTGTCCGGTTGAATTTCAGGCATAAATCCCAATCAGTATACAGAAACGATCTAAAGCTGTTCGTAGCATCAGAAGGGAACCTTTCCTGGATTTTAGAACTGTATGTAACAAATACTTGGCAATAAAAGCACTGCTACAGACAGTGCCTGTTTCCAGCTACTTCGCATTAACGTCAACGCCACCAACTTCTGGCTATACCTGATAGGATCGTTCCACATTAACTCCCAAGCCAGAGGACTAGTAGTTTCCGGGTTAGGCAGAGGCGTGGGAATCGCATTGATTGCTTGCACGATGTTTCTTGGCTTGTAAAACGACTCGTTCGGAATTCCTCCATGCACAGTGAATATCTAAGTTGTCAACACACATGGAGTTGTACGTTAGATCAGGGAGACAAGTAACGAATCAACACTGACTGTTTCTTTTGCCATGCCGCTTCTAATACCAATCACTGGCACGCCATAACACCATACCAACGTCGGCAGGTTGGTGTGAAGAGCAAAAGCAGCACGATTATAATACAGTATGTATGGGTACGTACAGCGTGAAAAACACAAGTAAGTGAAGGTACCCCAAAGCACATGTTAGTATATAAAGAACTACCATTGCATGTGCAGAGTTTCTTCAGGTTTCAACGTAGAAGCAAACGATATTCCAGCTCATTCTTGATTAGATACAAACATTTGATCGATTCTTCGGGAGTGACAGTTTGGTAGTAACTAAGTTACACAGTAGGCCAGTTCAGCAAAGTTTGAGGAAAATTTCTTTAGTATACTGCAAAAGGGCGCAGGTTCGAAAGCAAGATGTTCGCCGTTCAAAAACTATCGGAGCCGTAATAGTGCTTAACAACTCGTGAAAATAACGGCCAACATAAGAAAAGCAAGTGACATAAAACACAAGTTTCAGTTTGCAACATTAATATCATCAATACGGTGAAACTATTTTCACGATAAAGACAACAGTTATTGCTGAAATGTCTGCACTATAAACCTTACTGTTTTGCATTAGCCGTTATATTTATCATTAGGCTTTTCAGAAAATGTACATAAAGCTCTTGAAATGCAATTCCAGTGCTGTGCAACTTTCCAATTACACAATGTATAAAAAATTTGACGCTTATCACAGAAAAAGCAAAGTTATAAATAATGAAAACCAGCTCAAGCAAGACAGACACAACCAGGCAAAAACTTGGAAAATAATCAAAGAAATTCAAAAGAAACGCAAAAATGATACCATTTCCACTTAAAATCACCGGTTATTTCGGTAACTACATTCTAATATTTTCAATAACTATTTCGTCAACAAGCGACTCAGCTTAGCATCAATGACCACTCCTTTTATCAGTTGTGGAGATCAAATCGAGCCATTTGTTGAAGACTCCTTATTTTTGACACGCGGTTTATCTGATGACATTATCTCTAAAATAAATGATCTTAACATCAAAATCTAATAACCTTTATGAAATTTCAGTCTCATTGATAAAACTAAGTTACTATATATCATTTCAGCAAATCTGGCCAACATCTGCAATTATTGCATTTCGATCAGAGTTTTGCCAAACCAGCTAAAATTGAACAAAGTAATTCCTTTATACAAATCTGGCAATAGAAACAATCCTTCAAATTATAGACCTTATTCAACTTTTCTAAAGATCTTTGAAAAATTAATTTACCCCAACTTAAACAGCTTTTTAGTGAAAAACGAGGTACTTTGTCCGGGACAGCATGGACTTAGTCAACGTCTTTGGCACTCGTAAAATTGTACGATCTTCCTTTAACCCAGATTAGCAAATAATCTCTATACTTGTGCGATTTTCCTTGCTCTGAAACAAGCCTTTAATACTGTTGATCAACACATCTTGCTTAATAAGCTTCATCAGGGCCGCAGCCAGATGAAATTTTGTGGGGGGACGCGCAAAAATGTTTGTAACTTGTTGTCTAACAACTAAAAACCTATTGCGGCTTTCATAATCGTTTTGAAAATTTCGGGGAGGGCAATTGCCCGGTTGCCCTCACCCCTGGTTGAGGGCCTGAGCTTCATCACTGTGGCATACGGGGTGCCACTAATAAATTTTTTGCAAGTTATTTATCAAATAGGAAACAGAATGTATGAGTCAATCACAGTAAATCTTGCACAACCAGTCTTAGTCACGGAATTGCTCAAGGATCAGGCCAATGCCCAGCGTTGTTTTTAATATATCGTAAAACCTCTATTTCACCGCCATGGCGCTCTATTTTTCAACCCTTCCTTTATAGTGGCGTTCTATTAGAGGTGGCGTTCAATTAGAGGGTGGCGCTCTATTTTTCGACTAACTGGTCAGAATTTTGAGATAAAATTTATTAATGAAAAGAAAAAACATCTAACACATTTACATAATTAGCAAAAGACACGAATACAGGGTGATTACTGGTAAGTATTCAAAGATTAAAGGTAGGGCTTATATTAAAATCATTCTGGAAATTCAGGCTAGGTCTTATTTTTGGAGAAACACGGTAGAAAGGAGATTTCAGCCATAACTATTTCCAAAATAGAAGAATTCATCAAAGTGGCGTTCAATTAGAGGGTGGCGCTCTATTTTTCAACCCTTCCTTTATAGTGGCGTTCTATTAGAGGTGGCGCTCAAATAGAGGTTTTACGGTATATCAGTGACTTGCCCAACCGCCTCAGACTTTAAATTATAGCTCTCCGCTGATGATAAAACTCTACTTCTATCTCATAAATGTTCGAATGATTTTGAAACTTTGGTGTATGTAGAACTGAGAAAAATTGTAACGTAGTTGCAAATAAGTAAATTCCCACTTACTCCCTCCAAAAACAATTACATACATTTATCTAAAATACCTACATTTATTTTATTTCAGATAACCCTTAGTAAGGAACACATTAAGGAAGTAGACAACGTTAAATATCCCGTTGTTTTTGTCGACTCCAATCTAAAATGGAACACCCATGTTAAACATTTAGGCAACAAAGTATAGCCAACGCCAGTAGTATTCTTTTCAAACTACAGCCTTTCCGTGATATTTAACTGTTGTGGTCAGCGTATTGTTCTATCATCTACAGCCATTTGCAATATGATATACATTAGGTGCATGCGGAGTATGCAACAGAACAACTTCGGATTGCCTAAATAAGGTAAAGAACAGAGCATTACGATACCTTGCAAAAACTAAAAGCAATCAGCACATACCCGTAAGAGATTTTGCACTTAGCCCACATCCTCGAAATTAAAGACATTTGCAATTACGAATTAGAAAAATACACGTATAAAATATTGAACAAACCACTTTCACTATATATTAGACAGGAATATTTTGTTTTAACAACTTGGAAGTGAAATGGTGCAAACTGTAAATACAAACCTGGTTAAGCTTTTTGCTTGTCTTTCGTTGCGCAAATTGTGGATTTGATTTCAGTCATAGAAAATGTTGGACTGGCTACCTTGTGGTCGTTTAAACAGTACCAGTGTATTCGCTAATGAAAGTGATTGACAAATGAAATGTATTTGTCGTTGTCAGCACTTCTGTTTATCATGTACCAAAGCTGTTTGCCATACAAATGATCATAGAAAAGTCGCACCTTTTGATCAACAAGCGCAGCGATCGGTAGAACATCGAAGCATTCATTCACTGCCTCCCATATCTTCATGCCTTGCTGAGCGCCGAACTTCGCCAAACATTCGGTTCGGAAAGTGAACGCTGTCTGGATGTCGCGCATTTCATGGTTGCCCCGAACAAGGAACAACTTGTTCGGACACAAAATCTTCTGAGACAGGAGATAAGCGACCACCTGCGTGTAGGTTAAGTCAGATTGTGATGCAAAACAAAGCAACAGGGTGGCACTTTTGCGACAGTGCATGGTAACTGCTATTGCACATATTTGCAAAAATAAGAATGGTGACGCGATTGATGCTAGCAATTACAGATTTGTTTCTCAAGCAACAATACATTCTCCACTATTTGAGCACTACATTTTATCCTGCATTTCACCACTTGTTGCCATCGCTGACAAGTGGTTTGACTTTAAGCCACAACGTGGGACTGACGTGTGTGTGTTTTTACTCAAACAGATTATGTCATACTGTGTACCAAAGACACATCCGTGCTCTCAGCATTTTTACATGCACCTAAGACGCAAGTGAATTGGGGCACCTGCCTTTCAGACACTTTCACTGTAGCCAAGGGGGTAAGACCAGGGGAGTCCTGATTCCATACTTATTTGGTAGACAACGGGGAGTCCATATATGTACCTTTGTGCTCTTTCGACTGCCCCTGTGATGTGGACCAAGGTTTCTGGAAAAATCCTCCCATCACCTCAGCTTACTGGATCTTCGCAGCTCGTGTGTGTAACACCTTGATATGAGCAGCGGTATGGCTTCGCTACCAATTCGACAAAAAAGACAACAGTAGTTCCTAACAAGCTTCCTTTAATCATAGTACAGTCTCGTGTAATCTGCTTCACCCCATCTGTTTAAGTAAAATGCAAAATTAAATTAAAAATTTTGATTTTCACATATCCGCTTTTCTTCGTTTCGCGAACTCTTCTTCGGGAAAATCGCGAATATCAACTTCCTGAGCTTGACTTTAGTCTTGTTTGTTTGCTTCCTCTGCTCTTGTTTCAGCCTTTCAACGCTTCACCCGTACGCTTTGCTTGCCGATTTCAGGACTGACGATGCGTAGTGTTACGTGAAATCGCTTTCATATTAAAAATTTGCCAATAGGTTCCCTGCTTATGCCACATGTGGAGAGTAGTTACTTGAATGCAGATATGAGCGAGTTTGAATCATCGCAAAAAATGAAAGCGGAGCCCAAATGGGCTGATTCCTCCAAAGCTTACAGCAAACCTATAGAACTTTTAATTATCAAATTCCTGTAAGGATTTCAATTTTAACCATTATAAAAAAGCGGCCGCCAGGTTATCAGTAAATATATTGCGTCGCTGTGAAAAGCGAAGGTATGGAAAATTAAATCGTTATTGTACAATTTGCGTAGCACGTGACAAAGAAGCGTCACTTCCAGAGTTAGCGCATGAAGCGAAAGTCTTTATTATGACAGTAACGTGCGTGACGATGTTAAACAGGCAAGATGTTGTTTACATTTGAGTAAATACCCGTATTACCCGCGTAGTCGCTAATCATTTGAAAGGTTTCAAAACCTTGCATTTTAAGAACTTTATGTACATTTGCTGAAAAACCTAATGATAAATATAACGGCTAATGCAAAACAGTAAGGTTTATAGTACAGCGTCTTGGTCAGCTGTGATAGTTCTACACTCGATCGCACTAGATTTTCAAGTTCTAGATTTTCTTAAACTTTCTCATGTAATTGTTGTGTGCGCGCAGCCAGACGACTTTCGCCTGCATGTAATGTTCACATAAAATGGAGAGTACGCCCGAAACAGGATCTACATCCGATTTCCTTTTATGTTGAACCAACAGGAACTAAAAAACTAATTATGTCTTTTTGTTTTCTTCTTATCAAATCTTTGTGGTGACCACATGCTATAGACCAGGGGTCGGCAACCTACGGCCCGCGGGCCGGATCTGGCCCGCCAAGGAAAATCATACGGACCGCAACCCCTTTACCAATTGTAGTAATTGTATGGCCCGTCTAGTGGTATTATATTTTATGAATCTGCCCTGCTTGCAACTTCTTGTATTGCATACTTATGAGGAATTACTTATGACAAACCGCACTGTACTATAATTGTACTTTCTGTGAAAACCAGGAGTTAATCTTATTCAAATTCCATAGTTTTAACATCTTAAACAGCAAAGGGCAGGGAATTGTTGGTGGAAAGTAGTACGGCCCGTCAGACTTTGCCGAGTTAGTTTTTGGCCCGCGTCTAGGGAAAGGTTGCCGACCCCTGCTATAGACAGTGTATCTTAAAACTGTCGACGAGAAAGGTTTGTTAATCGAGAGAAAGACCACAAATTCTGAAAGCAATGTTCATTAGCGCCACAGAGCTTTGAAGCGGGCATCGTGTTGAGTTTGTATGTGTGTATGGTACGTTTCCAACAATGTAAAAGTAGATGAGAAGATAATAACAAAAAATCGATTGCAGAAAAGATCATTATAATAGCTTCAGTATTTTGCAGTTAGGAATGGTGATTTTAGGCATCCGTTTCAAAATAAACTCGTGCACACCCGTACTATGCAACCAAACTCCGCTTCCAGCCATCATATTCTTTTGCAACGAACATTCGCCATCTACTAATTTGGTCTCATCTATTTTTCCACACGCCCAACCAGGTTTCTTTATTGTAACAACATAAGAACGTAGCAGACGTACATTAACCCTGAAACTAGTTGCAAGTGACGAATACGATCGATCATTCGACCCTTTAATCGGTTATTAAAGTGAATGCCATAAATTCAGCGTATTTTGCAACCGACCTGGTGTTTATTGCGCATATTTGCTTTGTAGCATCATAGCGTGGAATTGCTCGGCCATACGATCAGTGCAACTATGCAGTGAAAATCTAACCGCTGTCATAACAGATGTGAACAGGGGAAACTTGACGGGCGTTGTCTACGCTCGACAGTTTGACGGCGAATGCCATGAGCCGAAAAAACAAACGGCGTCTGCCATTCGACGACTTTCTACTGAAAGAAACTGAGCCTTAAACACATAAGATGTGCTGAAAGAGGAAAAGCTCACATTTAGCTGTTACTGCATCACAAATGAACCGTCGCAATGGCCTACAATTTCAAATCGTTTGGTTGCGACCACGTTTAAAAGCACCAAAGCGCTCAAATAAGGCGATAGTTTTCGACAGCGATGCCATTGCTTGCTTGTTTTACCTCGACACCGTTGCTGCCACGGTCAACGAAATCCCCGAGGAATAGGAAGCGGCACGGAGTGAGCAGCATCCCAACGCGCCACAGCGCTTTCTCGAAGCAAACCAGGTCGTGGTAGTTGCCGTGGAGGTCGCCCAGGATGTAGACGGGCGCTTGCAGCTGCAGGACTCTGCAAGCGCGTCAGACGGTGAGACACTTGCCTGCACATTCACCTTCCGGTCGGCCGAACTGCGTTGCGTGAACTGCTAGCGTTGAGCTTATTGTGAAAAAGCGTGATAAACATCTTGGTGCCGTGCTTTTTTACCAAGAAACTTGCGGCAGAGAAATCCACTGGTTCTAAAGGCCTAATGTAGATGAGCAACCGACAATGATCGCGGAGCATTAAAGAAACTGTTTTTTTTTCATGAATAAGCCAACGGGTATTTGCAGTCGAAACAAGGAACACTATCAATTATAAGATGTCGACCGATCCTCACGTACAGGTAATTTCGCTTTTGAAAAATTATTTAGCACAACATTTACATACAGTTTCCTAAAAAACAAAAGCGAATGGTGCATTGCAAGACAAAGCTGCGAAGCAAACTGACCGGTCCTCTTTGAGAAGAATTTCTTGTGCTTCGCGACACACGGCAAGCAGACATTTGCCCAAGGCGTTCATGTTCACCTCACCCCATGTGAAAGCTTCTTTGCCACCTGCAACAGTGAGTGCAAAGATTGCACGTGTGGAATCTTGTTCAATGACAGCCCCTCAATCGGTCCAGTTACCAGGAGTGAATACAACGGAGCATGAGCAATTTACACACATGCTGTACATGACGTCGCCCAAGTCCACATCATAACTGGACAGTTCCATCGGATACCGAGACACACAAACACATAAATGTACGTAATGCGGTTTATTTGTTGGTAGGCCAGCGATTGGAGCAGTAAGTGAAAAATGTACGACATGAAGCCTAAGCGGTTATTCTGACTGTTTCGCTAAACGCAGCGAATTGTTTCCACACAGCCTGATGGAGAAGTAGATTGAGTGACACCAGTGAGATGCAAGCAGAGCAGCCGCATACGGCTTTTCTATCCAAAAGTGACGAGAGCTTCTTTTTCGAGCCAGTGATAGCGCACGAGGAGCACAAGGTCAATAGGACTGAGACACAAAAAGCGTCGGTTTGACATCTACGGCAAATCTTCATTCGATTTTGGAGATTAACTCGCTTGTTGAAAATCGTCTTTTTTGTACTGTCAAATCTGAAACCACCAACTTTTTAACCCAACACCTTTAAAGGCAACATGTCACTGACAAGAACAAAAACTCCATTTTTCTGCTGGAAACACGTCCTTTTGCAAATTACAAACATCGCAATTCATTCGAAACGTCAGTTTATGCCGATTTGGATCGAGCCGGTTTGATTCACAGAAGAAGTTAATCATTTTCTACAAGTAAAATCAGTGAGCGTTTCTGAGCTAAACATATAGTTTGCCTTGAAATAATCATGAATTATGATTGTGCTAATTTAGGTCACAGTTGGTGGGCAGCTAGACCACAAAAATGTACCTTCTCACCTTTCTGAGGTCTTTCGAAATAGCGCAGGCCGTTGAGCATCTCATTGGCGTGGGAGCGTTTGTTAAAAGCCTGCATGCTTGAATAGCGAGCAATTTTCACTTTTTGCGTAGGTAGCAGAAAAGTAGGCTCGGACAATGCCTCCTCCACACTCGGCGTCACAGCCTGCAGCATAAGGTGTGTGTCACACGTTTGTTCGCCACGGATAACGCGCTTTTAAAGAAAAAAAAACGATTACATAATTCAGCTACAGCCAATCATATTCATGGTTATGGTTTATTTGGGTATTGCGTGCCCAAAAAAAAACGAGATAAAAAATGGCAACAACAAAATTTAAATTTAGGCTGCTACGATTTCTTGTCAAAAGTGACAGCGTGCTTGATTGTTAAGCTGAAAACGTTTTCAAGTATAAGCCTTTCTGGCCGATGATAAAAATGTATATCTAATTTAAAAAGAAACTGGAAGTTATATTGTATTGGGATAACGCAAACGCAACAACTGAGAGTTGACTTGACAAAAGAGTTTTTCAAAATTGTATTCGTGCAGAAACACCAGAGTGACAAATGGAAAGACAAACACAAAAACTTAACCTTTAGCAGGGCTTTTGTTTGACTGAATATAGCAAACCTTGGCTGATGAAACCAAACAACAGGAACGATTACTTCAAGGACAGTGGCAAGATTGAAAAAAGTAACGTATCTTGGTGTTCTACAGTACATATGTGAAACATTATAACAGTTTTTCATCGTTTATCATTACATCGCTGCGGTGCAGAGACTTGAAAATGTGTTAAAGGGTTTAAGATCTCCGAGCCTCCGTGATCAACACAAGCATGCATCCTTCGTTTCTTCACTGTTAAATATGTCAATTTTAAACGAGACAAACAGTAGCACTGGCTGCGAATCAGTCACTCGGGCAATGAAGTTGGCAAAACGCAAGAACAACCGTTTCAGGACCTTCTCTGCCACGCCAAGCTCGTAAAGGGACTTCGCTTCGACTGTAGTTCCGGTTCGACGAACTTTGACCGAGTGTAGGGCCAATGTGTAAGGTTCTTCCTTGGCAGCAGGGCTCGGTGGGTCGGACAGTAGCGAAGACTGGATCAAGGCTTGGGAAAACGAGGGCGAGTCTCCGTCTACAGGTATGTCGAGGGAATCTACGATGGTCACTGACAGAGTAAGCCAAGGCGCGCGAACACAGCAACGCCAGAACTAAGATCAACTTCTTAATCAACAAATTCTTAAGCAGCAGAGCGAAAATTGAAATACTGAGGAGCAACATAAGCTTTGTGAGCCTGGCGCTGAACAGGCAGGACAGCAAATAAACCGAACAAGTTGTGAAAAAACAAATTCCAAAAATGGTGTTTGTTTTGGTTATTATGCAGTTAATAACACATCAGTACTCTCAGTGAAGGCACAAATGCTTTGCTTGTAAGATATAGCATTATGAGTGGTGCAGTCACAACACACAACAGCGCGTTGCATCTGGTATTAGTCGCAACTATGGAGTCAAAACGCCGTCCAACACGGCGGCATTTTTTCAAACGCCCAGCGGTACGAACGCTCGCATCAATGATAAAAAATCGATAAATGGCACTAATTCATCAAAAATTCGTGTTCAAAGCACTGCAGCTCACTAGACACATTATAGCTTTGTTCACATCACCTGGACGGGCATTTGTGCGTTCCAAAGTTTTTCGTCGCTTGTTCTTTGATGAATCGTTGACTCTGCTCAAATTAAAGTGAAAAATGGCGTTACATGATATTTCTTAACAACTACACTTTTAAATAAATTTTTTTAGTGTTATTGTCTGAAGAAACTGTCAGCTTCAAAGGCCTCGTCAACTTTAACGTGAAAACTCATGTTCTCAAATTGGCCACGTGAAACACGATAATTTGTAAGACACTGTCAGAAAGCAGAAAAGTACAAGTACAGAGCGAAGCTTTCTTCAACTTCTAAAATAAAAGTTAACCGAACCAAGAACATCGAAGTTTGTGATGAATGTAATTAAAATCGTGTTTTTTACTCACTCAGGAGAGTCTCGTAGCCTCTTCATTCTTTGAATCCAAGGCTTTTCTTGCATTCGGAAAAGGATTGACGTTCCCCTGAATTTCAATTTGCCTACAGTTTCCAAAAATGCAGAAAGAGGAAGTTGACTCTGGGGATGGTCTCCAAACAGTCTGTATCAACACGGAAATCAACTCAAACAAATACCAAGCACAAATGTAGTACTATATGGAAGTTTGGGTGCGCTCCTAGTAAATCTCTTTTTTGTTTTGTAATACTTACTATATTTTGTAAACGCAAAAGCAGGGGTACCTGACAAAAACGTCATAGATAAAAATTTTCGACACTAAAATTCGATATTACAACAGTATTTGTAATAAATCGTAACAGGAGTGTCTTATACCATCAACGGGAAGTAGAGATCATAATTGCAGGGATCAAGTCTTAGAAAATAACAACAATGACCTGGAAGGAGAATTTTTCTGCACGGACAAATATTTCTTAGCAAAAATACATCATATCAAATCACTAGCGAAAAGTAACATGAATATTGCTACTGGACAACTAACAGTCAAATGAACAACCGCAGTTGAAACGGAAAGTTTTGCAAACGAAATTATGCTGTGGTAAGTTGCAAAGGAGCAACTCTAACTTTGAATTTTCTACCCAAAAGACTGTCGTACAAGAGAAACAGCACTCTGAATCACATGAGAACAAGTAGTAAATGCAGACATTCACAACCAATTTTAATTGCCTAATTTACCGAAAGAACCAACTACACCATTGTAAATACTAATACTATTTACTTTGCTGACTTCTTTACTTCTTCCAACAGTGATGCGTCATCAATTTTTTCTCCTTTCAATCTTTTGATGTCAGTAACCAGCCTCCTAGAAAAAGTTAAGAGTAAGG
>Ga0210059_1004945_pt1 | contig 21447 bp, 14 predicted proteins | sample Ectturendosymbi2_FD_188042 | JGI IMG/M metagenome (GOLD analysis project Ga0210059, IMG submission 188042) | Ecteinascidia turbinata endosymbiont from Florida, USA - Sample 2 (SPAdes) (version 2) | ecosystem: Host-associated > Tunicates > Ascidians > Unclassified | place: Key West, Florida...
CAAATTTGATATTTTGCATAAATTTTTGACAAATCAAAACTTTTGGAGATGCGCTTTCACCTCTGCAACCCCAACTTCTACACCGCTGTGTCTACACCATGAAGAAAATGCCCGCAGTTACGGCATCAGTCACAAAAATTACGCTTCGTTGGCGCATTAATGCTTTTTTTTCTTTCATGCTTTATTTCATACAGTACACAGTAAAACTACGTGACTTACCGCTGTCAGCAGTCACTGTCTTGTTGCATTGCCTACCAAATATGTCTGCTTTCAACAGTCACATGCGGCAAAACGCCTTCTTCCGTAACTTCAAGTGAACACTTGAAGATTCGTTGCTATGTAATTGTTACGCAATAAAGACCAATAGTAGAACAATCTGCTCGCAAGTTTTGGAACCTGCCTCTGCAGGCAACTGGAGTGGACGCAGTGTTGCCACTCGTAGGGAAAATCCCAACGGTAGGGATTTTTAGGCTTTTGTAGGGAGTAGGGAATCCCTACGGGAAAAATCACCATTTTGTAGGGATCCGTGGGGATTTTTGTGTTTAGAATTTGTATCGTTTTGTTTCTACGTTTGTGATACTTCAAATCAAGGACGTGTGTGGTCAACATAAGTACGCTTGCAAAACGCAGTGGAAAACGCGTTTTCACCAATTTAGAAGGCAATAAATCAGGGGTGGTCAAACAGCGCCTCGCGAGCCGCATGGGGCTTTTCGAACCTTTACGTGTTGCTCTTTGAACTTTCTTAAAGCTTATATATTTGTTTTTTATATCTTTTTTCTATTGCAAAGTGTAAAAATATTGCAAAATGGTGCTGTGGTACCTATCGTGTCGTACATTATTACTTTTGCAAGTTGTTCCAAAAGCAATTACGTCACAGAAGCATAAATTGCAAATAAATTCGTGTTTTTAGATTTTTATGTTGTGGCTCTTTGTAACTTGGGTTTTACAATATGCGGCTCATACATAAGCAGATTTGGTCGCCCCTGCAATAAATCCTAGTGGTACTGGAGGACTACAGTGTAGCCAAGCTTTCTGGTGGCTAGAATTACATTCTGAGCGAAAGCCAAGGCTTAGCCTGTTAGGTGTAGCCCAGTCCATTCCAATTTGCAAAGACTGCAGCACAAGTACAATACTGTAGCCTACAGTGATGAGTGAAAAGTACAGTTGTTATGCAATGCGTGTAGCCTATAACTGCATTTTTTGAAAATATAAATACATAAGCCTTTGGTTGACTTCAAAAACATATTTTGAAAAATTTGAAAACTCTGAAGCTCTTGGTGCTATCACTGATGAGACCTTTTCCTTGTGAAGGTGAATTGCAACTACTAGCTGGAGAGTTGCAAGGGATTATGCTTAAGATTTATTGCGAAAGATGCTGGCTAATTTTAGAAGATATTGAGATTAATTTATTTTGAAAAAATTTCACATGTGGTTATGCAGTGGTGCTTTCTGTAAGGGTAATGATGCTTGTCTTACACATGTAATTTTGATCTTGCACTCTTAATTATGCAACATATATAGCATGACGTGTTTCAGGGCCAAATATTGTAGCTAAAAATGATTGCAGATTGCGGTTTTTGTTTCAGATTGTGTAGGGAAATGTTGGGATTTTTCATTCTTATCGTAGGGGTAACTTGTTCGTGTAGAGTGGCAACACTGAGCGGACGTGAGTAAATTGCGAGTTCATTTAACCTGGCTCTTGTGCAGTGTGAGTGTAATACTGGCAAATAAACTGTCATTGCAAGAATTTAATCAATTAATTGAAGTTAAACTGCTCTATTCTGGTTTTCCAAAAATTTTGGCGAATTTCCAGGGGTGGGGTCAAATGCCTATTTTGCCCCCCCCCATCTGGACGCCCATGCCTTCACATCCTGGTCACAGCATCATTTTGTTGCGATCGGAAATGGTGTGTGAATGTGTGAACGGTTTGTGTCCAGCAGGAGACTCAATGACCAGTATGTTAAAAATGCGTTGGTTCCAATCCAAACGTACTTTTCCATATAGTTGAGCCACTGGCCGCAGCAACAACAACAAAAACACAGTCAAAGCACAGTTTTTTTGCAGTGCGACATATCAGGGATTTCTAAATGTCCGCGATTAAGCGGGATAGCATGCTGGTAGCAGCTGACCACGCACTGGAAAAAGATCTCTTTGACTCTGAAGATGCTGACGAGTAGGTTGGCAGAACTATTTATAACCAACTGCTTCACCACTGGCAACCGTGCAGCATTGTTCCGCCACCAAGCGCGTCAGCATTAGTTGGTTGAACTTTTCACTTAAGACGGCTTGCAATTTCTATTTGTTCGATTGCTCATAACATATGCAGTGCCAACAAGCAGCGAAAAACAAAGATAGGAGGTAATTTTGCTGCATAAAGCACGCGATTGTTCTTCGTCTTTTGTTACTCGGTCGCACTGCATGTTATCAGCTATGAACAAAACAAGCGTAACAAGTATTCGCACGTGTCCGGCACACACACGCACATACGCGCAACTTCATTAATGACGCAGTTGTCAAAAATAAAAACCGAATGCTATTAGCCGGTTTAAATTGGCATATTGGATTCGGACAGCTCAGGATCCGAATCGCCTGGATTGGCTATACTGAACTGCTCACCCCTACTTGTGTCTTATGAGAATTATTATCAACATTTGTGATGTGGCAATTTAGGAAATTTTGCTTTACATTTCTGATTCAAGTTGAATCATTCACACTTATATCTAGGAGCATCCTCTAGCATAATTGAATTGTAAAATATTTTGTTTGGGATTTTAAGATTGTAAACCACACGGGCCCACCCCTACTCGTTGTATTTTTCCCCGCATCTGCTTGGGCCTTGCACACATTACAAAACTATCGGAAGAATATGAATGAAGCTTTGTACGTTTTGTGTGAAGAGAGGTCTATTTTGCGGAATTGAGCAATGGATTGTAAACAGTCCAAGTAAAGTAACAAAAACGGCGTGGTTAGTAATGAAGACGCGCATCCACTGAAACTCCATTTGTTTTTCCTTTAAAGCCATGAGGATACATTGTAGCAAAGCATCTGATGATCACTACAAAGCATTGCAAAGAATTAAATATTTACTAAATTTTGCAACATTTTCGAAGGCTTCGCAGATTAATATCATGCTTTGTTGCAAGGATAATTGAAACAAATTCATGGTAAAAAACAAAGAAGGTGCAAAGCAAATACTTCTGAATAACTGTGATTGATCGATGACATCAAGATCAAAGTAATGTGTTTGATCATTTTATGCGTTTAGTGACAAGATGGCAACGGCGTGCTCCATCGTCGCTCTCGGCGGAACAGGCAATGATGGCGATTATAACATTTTTTAAGCTTAACTCAAAATTTTAAAAAAATGTTTCATTGGCTCTGCATTCTACCAGAGTGCCCGTAACACAAACCCAGAAAATTTTGATAAATCCTATAAAAACCATTTATCTTTTCCAAAATTGGTAGACTTGACTTTCAGTTACTGGATGCTCTTTTGGCCGTATGAGCAAGTTTGAATTCACATTTTGTGTTCTTTCCAAACTGTGCTACACACAACGTCTTCTGGTTGAACGAACATTCGCATACATTGAGTAAAATTGTCAATGGCTCACATACATTCCTTTCTTGCGACTCCCCTAAGGCCTATATCATTAAAGATTTTGCATCGCCCTATACTTTTAAACCTCCTAACACAGTCAATGATTCAGTTTTGATAGAGTGGAGTTTGACGAAACAGAATTAGTGTCCTCTAATTTGCTTACACCACTGTTCATTAATTCGAAGTAGAATTCGATCAAAATGGCTTTGCCTTGGTTGGCCATTGAAATTTAGGGAGGACCAATGTTATAATCATTAAGAGACGTGCTTCAGTACAACTGGAAAATGTTGTTATATATCGGGTTTTGGGTCTACCTCTACATCTTGTAAAAAAAGCAAACAAATTTTGATGATTGCAATGCCGGTAATTGTCTTCTTAACTTTCGGTTTCGGTTGCTTCAAGTAAAACAATTCTTTTTGTCTTCTCACGCGTTTTTTTCGCCACAGGTTCGAGCAACGGTAACGTCGGCGTCAGTCTCGTCATCTGGGTGGTGGGAGGTTTGATAGCCATTTTATCAGCACTTTGCTACAACGAACTCGCTTTGTCCATACCAGAATCTGGTGGAGACTACTGCTACGTCACCTACGCCTTTGGGCCAGCTGTAGGTTTCCTCATACCGTGGATGAATACGTGCTTGCCAACATCCGACACCATTATCGCAATGACTTTTGCGCAATATGCCTTGCAACCCTTTTTTCCTGATGAAAGTCCACCTTCGAACGCAGTTAAACTGTTGACTGCTTGCGGTATTCTTCTCGTTACCGCTGTCAACATCTTGAGTGTCAAGATTGCTGTTCGCATGCAAGTGGTTTTCACAGTCGCTAAATTCTTGGCCATTGGCTTCGTAGTAGTTGGAGGAGTGGTGTATTCCGCCCAAGATCCTTCCGTCGCTGAAAATACTTTCAGAAATCTTTTCGATTCCGAGACATTGAAAAGTATAACGTTTTTCACTCTATCAAGATCGTTTTTCCAGGTGGGTGGGTGAACCTCCTATCACTGTGATTTTGGATCGCAACAGAATCTTGCGTTTTGTAACGGAAACAAAAAATTTGAAAAAGATTGAAAACAGTTGAAAAATATTTTGCAAGTTGTTCATTAAAATTTCTTGCAGCATCGAAAGATATGTGTTATTTCCATTAAACCTTCTCAAAATATGTCGCCAAAAATTGCCCAACCAAGATTATACTTAGGGCAACCAAAAGTCAAAAAAGTCAAAAACTTTCTGCCTTACCAGTTTATGAAAAGTCCACAAACCAAATTTCACGCTGATACCATGCGCGACTCCAAAGTTATTACGTCAAAAAGTCAAAATTTGTCGTTTGGTCAAAATTTCTTGCAGCACAGATTTTTCTCTTTATCGATATTTTATTAAAGCTACTACAGCAGATATTGACGTGCTTTTGCAAGTTTAGTTGCAATTCTGACATACTACTAGATTTTTTGCGAGTTCTGGCATAATGTTGTTGTTTAGCTCGCTACTAGACGATTGAAAGTACGCTAGGCGTGGTAGTACTTAATGTTGAAGTATAATGTAGAAACTTGTCAGTATTTATTGACACTGGATGTTTCTCATGTGCGTTTGAATTAATTTTTGCCTGCGGTTTTCTACCTCTAGTTTCGTTGGGTCTTTTACACTTTTGATTTTCATTTTATTTTACCGGTGAAAAGATTTTTAACCTGTCGTCTTGATTTCTAATGCATGCTTTGTATTCTGCATTTCAATTGCAAACGCAGAAAATTGATAGGTCAAAATAAAGTCAAAATTTGTAAATCATAAAGTCGCAATTTTAAGTATTTAGGTTAAAAAATTGATTGCCCTAATTATAGTAGTTGTAATAACAATTCTGCTATTTTTATGTTTTTGGAAGATTTTTAGGTCAGAAATACGAACACCTGTATGGAAATGCAAGTTATTTCTTTCATTTTTAGGTGATGTTCACGTATTTTGGTTGGAACAGTTTATGCTACGTAACAGAAGAGATGGAAGATTACACCAGCATTTCTCTTGCAACAGTGTACTCTGTGATTTTCGTTACGGTTTCTTACCTCATCATAAACGTGGCTTACGTTTTAGGTAAATACGTTTTTTCGTATTTGAGTAACAAAATTAACCTCCTGTTTAGACAAATGACCGTCTTGCATGCCTACTGGTTTTCTGAGATATAGCTACTGAATCCAACTAGCAAAATGCAATATTTTTTATTTAAAAATCATCTTTTCAAATCATTTTACGGAAAGCCATTTATTTTCAATTTGATCAAATACGTCAGCAAAAGAGTTATTCAATTCAACCTTAAAAATTGGCACAAAACAAAAATTGCATGTCGGTATACGTTACTGAAGTAGGCTAAGTCCAACCAGATTATAGCGAATTATACAAGTCTGCGATTTTGAAAAGAAAGTTTATAATATCATCAACCTCAGAGAAATCACTGTGCTTCATTTTACTTATTAAGTGGGCATTATTAATAATTCTGAGATTCGAATAAAAACAGATTATGCAAGTTTTTGCACGGTTGAACTGAACAACCTTTTCAAAAGTATAGTTATGTGGAATACTGTAGGTCGAAATGCTAAAAATGCATGATAAAAGTAATATTGAGAATGTTTCCGTGGCTCATGATTAATTTCTCTAAATTCAGACTCGGCAAGGGTTTTTTAAGGCGTTCTAGGTACCCGATTCGAGTCCCTAGACTTTCAAATCTGGTCTCTAGAATCAGAGAAAATTATCATCGGGCCCCTAAAATCAGAGAAAATCGGGTCCCTAGAATCAGAGAAATCGGCTCCCTACAGATCCATACTTGGTATCTAACACTTTTCTTAAAAAAAAACTGGACTCGACAAAGATTTCTGAACAAATTAGTCATGCTTGCAGTTCATTGGAGCAGTAGTAGCTATTAAACTACCTGAGAAGGAAACAAAAACAAGCAGATAAATTAGCTCTTCAGGCGATTGTTTTATTATTAGCTGACGTTTCGTCCACCTATTCAAGTGGGCTTCCTCAGGGCAATGTTTAATAACAAGAAACAATGAGCAGTAAGACGTACGAAGACAAAAAACACAAAACTGACCATCACGTTATAGGAATGGGTGACAGCATGCCACAGAAAAATGGTGGAAGTGTAAACTGGAAAAACGCTGGGAGATGATGAAGTATAACAACACAATAAATAGCGTAAAACCTACATAAAAATGCACAAAAAATGGTTAAATAATGTGAAGGTTTGGGATAAAATAGAGAACAAATAAAGTGTAACATAGTGAAACTGAAGTGTAAAACTTGCGTTGTGAGACTTGGCAAATTTACAGGCACAAAGTAAACAAAAACTTTTGCTTTGATATTCGATATTTTCATAAAAGCATGCGTGTGGTATTTTCAAACTGCAGTACTCGGTTACATTTTCAGAAATTTAATCATTTAAACTGAATCATTAAAACACCTCTATCTTGGGTTTCCAGTGTTTTGCATGACATGTCACCAAATCAATGATTTCAATATTCACACATGCACAGTTTTACCACCTGCGGAGATGATGAAAACGTCTGCTGTGGCGGCTAGTTTCGCTCAAAAAGTTATCCATGGTGGATCTTGGGCAGTTTCTGCTGTGGTTGCTTTGGTTGCACTTGGATCATTCCATGGAACTGTTCTAACTTATGGAAGGGAACCATACGTTGCAGCTCGACGTGGCCATTTACCGCAGGTGAGCTCATTGATTTGAAGACAACTGTGGAAAAAATATTATCAAATTTGCTTTTATTAGTTTCTAAAGCACAACATTTAACCTAAGTCTGAATTTTACTCAAGCATTGCTGTCTAGCATTCTAAACACATCTGCTGATATATTACAATAATCTTCGAAACAGTGTTTTCAATTTTGTTGTACCTGGATATGGAGTGCCTGTGGCCCAGCTTTTCATGTGCGATGTAACAAACTTGGTGTTGGCATCAACGCTTCACAGCTTTTAGCTTTGAAAAACATATGTCAAATATGTAACTAACTTGGTTTTAGTGCAATTTCAACGAAACTTTTCAAATTACCTGTGTCAGATGTTGACTGTATATTACAGTGCTCGCGTGTGTAGGAAGGCAGTGTCATTTTGTAGAGTAAACTATCTCTTTGTTTGCGGGTCCAGATCTGGACTGTCTCATTGAAAATAAACGCCTTGTATCCAGAGGAAGGCCCAAAAACGAAAGCCGAAAGCGTTGAAAGCACAAGCAAATTTAATTCAAAATTACTGCCCCTCTCCCAACCGCGTCTGCAGCTTTGGATTTATGACTTGCAGTCTTGCAGGCAGTGTCAGTTCTTCAAGGCTTTGCTTTCATCGACATGACAGCATCAACAACATCGCTCTCGTAAAATTCAAGAAAGAGATGACGCTATCGAGCTAGTCTCGGTGAACATTTCAAGTAAAGGCGACCCAATTGATGTGGGAAACAAATCTTTCGTATTTTTTCACGCAGATCTTCGAAATGCTGCACATTCGTCGCTACACTCCACTTCCTGGTTTAATGTTAAACGCCTTTCCATGTTTAATTCTGGTGTATCTTGGCCAAATCGATTTGCTAATAGATGCCTTTGGGTTCGTTTCATGGACATTCATCGGTCTTGTTTCTGCAGCAGTGCTCATTTTACGAAGGAAAATGCCAAACCTCAGTCGACCATATAAGGTGAGAGACATCATCACGCTGTGCCTGCGCAGAAGCAAAGTTTTTTTGAACAAAGCTTTGCAAAAGCACTGGTGCGTATTTACAGAATTAATTATGTCTATGGTGAAAATGGCCCAATTGGTTGAACAACAACGACAGCCACCACCAAAACTCTTTGAAATGCGGTTTTAAATCACTTTTGTTAACTGCTTCTCAGGATATATTGCGTCATTTGCACGGATAGATATTATGCTTACTGGCCTGATTTATCCAAACTCCAACATACGTGTTTATCAGAAAAATTGTGTGGGGAAAGTAGATGAGCAATTTTTACTGGCTAATAACGGCATAAACGTTCGGATTAAGCCAGTGTAGTGATACGCTGCTAAGTTAGTGTAGTGAAACACGGCTTTGTTCCACTGCACCAACTTATTTATGAAAGCTCATTTCGTAAAAATAGAGAAACTAGTTTTTCTCAAACACTCCCCCTCAGAAAACTCTTCGCCTCCGCTGATGTTCCAAGTCGGTTACTGGCCTGATTTAAGAGCTTCATTACCTGTCAAATACTATTACTAGAAACCGATATGCTTAATTATTATTTATATTATAACCACTTACCAACGTTGTTAGTTAGTTTGTATGTCTCAGACTGGTCTGAAAGGATGTACATAACACAGTTGCTTTGGAAATTCCACAACTATACATCATATTTACATTTCAATAGTAGGTTATAGCCATTCTCACTAGCAATGTAAATTTCATAATTCTATAACCTTAATTTCATAATTCTATAACCTTAACAGAAGAACAAGAATTCAGTTACTCGCTTTGGCATGGATTCTACCAGTTTTTGGCAGATTTCCTTGATTAACTGTCTCCGTACCACACTCAAATTACGACCTCTATTACCTTGGTCATGGTGGTTTATTCCAATTTTTGTAACCGAGATTTTTTTATTCGTCAGAAGGTCTCAATGGGGTTATGATCTGGCGAGTTTCCAGGCCAATCTAACGCATTTAAGTTGTGTTTCCGGAAATCGTCTTCGCTTTTTTCGATGAAGTAGACGGAGCAAGTTGCTTTTGGAAATATTCCTCCACTGCCTGGAAATGCTCTTCTCATATCTGGGATGACCTTTCTTTCAATAACGTCAATGTGTTTGTCTGAATTAATCATACCCTCAATTGGCATAAGTGAACCTACTCCAGAAAAGTTGAAACTTCCCCAGACCATCTACTTTTGTGAATGTTTTACTACCTCAGTGAAACGGGCAGGGCTTAATTGCTCACTATTCTCCATCCTGACAAATCTGCTGTGCTTCCCTGAACGAAAAATGTCTTTCATCTGAAAACAGCACTTTTTTTTCCAGTTTTCTGTAGTCCAACATTTATGTTTTTTGTCCATTCCAATATTTTCTTCATTTTTTGAGTGAGAAGCTGCTTTATTAGCGGTTTCTTCGCCTTTGTACCAGCCTCCAGTAGGCAGTGTCGTACTGTACTTTAGCTTATCTGAATTCCAGCATGTATCAAATTTTTCTGTAAATCAAACCTCGTCTTCCTTACATACCTTTTGCAATGATTGTTTGGGTATAGTCCTAATGTTCCGCAAGCGTAACAATGCAACTCCGCTTTCTACGTGTAATATCTGCCATTTAAAATCGCAGAAATTTTCAACATATAGGCCTATGACTCTCACCTACACACAATAGAAAAAAACTGGTTTCATTTCATTCTTTAACAGCGGTCCCCAAAGTCCGGCCCTCGGGCCAGATCCGGCCCGGATTGAAGGGGTCCAATCCGGCCCGCGAGCTTTTTAAGGAATCTTTAGTATTGTAAAAATTTCGTGTAGATAGAGATGTAAGATGTAATTACACAAAAAGGAAAAAACAATATTATTGCTGTAATTGAGAATTTTATCCTGATGGGCTTTGAAAACCAAAACAAACCAAGCTTTCCGCTTTGATCTAAAGCTCAACTACAAACGTTAGAGTTGAAAAGTGATTTGCTCAGGAGGTAGGTCATTCATTTGTGATGTTATAGTTTGCGAACAAGACAGACAAGTAAACGCAAACACAGAAAATTGTAAGTTCATAGCTGCTATTTTCATTGGAAATTGCTGCTCACCACCACCCGAATGTTGTATCAGGAGTTTCCAGGTTGGCATTTGCTGAATTGCAGACTTTCGGCCTTATTTAAAGCGATTTGGCTTGAGAAAATGCTTTTTGGCATGTTTTTTTTTTGGTAGTGTTGGCAGAAAAACGTTTTTTGGTATTTTTTAAAAACCTGTCTACTTTGAGCTTAAACTTTTAGTTTTTTATCCTTTTTGACTTTTATTTAAGCTATATAGCAGGGGTGCACAACTCAAATGGATATTCAGGTCAAAATTTTGCTTAAAACCTAGTTGCGGGCTACACCATGTCAAATGAATTGTCAAGCGAATTTGCCCCAGCATCCAAAAAGTTTGGGGACCGCTGTTCTATAACGCTATAGTTGATTAAAGTCGTATATGACGTCATAAAACATATTTTTCAACTGTTCCCACACGTCACGCAGTACTTAGCAGATGTGATCGGAGCCACTTTTTTGACTCCTACTCCTGATCCAAAAAGAGTGACTCCCGCTACTGTTCCGGGACTCATAAAAATTTATACTCCGACTCATGTTCACACTCCGAAAACTTGGCACCAAGAAGTAGAATCATGCGTTGTTCTCTCATGTACCCAGTCTCTTTTAGCTCTTTCACAACGGAATGCTTTCGGCACAATCACAATGAAACAACTACTCCTATCATTCCAATTATTAACCTGAACAAGTAAAGCACCACAGGCTACATTTAAAACACTTCACACCACTTTTATCACACAATTACATTTCCTCTCTTATATAGTAAACTTGCAAGAAAATAATGGCAAGTTTAGGAATCCATGAAGTAAATTGCAGTTTTGCTGGCTTGGCTGAAACTGCTGTTTTTGCATGTTAAAGACAGGCCTACATACACAGTTGTCTTATACATTTCACTAAAAATAACAAATTGTGAATATTGCTTGAAACAAGATACAGCGAAGACGTAAAACTTTCAGTAACCGACGTATCCACACAAAAAAAACTTCCTGTTATACAGAACTTAGGATTGGCTATGCGCCAGCCAGAACATAGCCCGTCAGTCCTGAGTTGTAAAAGGCGTAGGCGTAGCGTAGGGGGCCATGCCCCTCCAACATTTAAAAAATTTCTAGTAATTTTGTTCTTTGAGAGGCGACATTCCAAACAAAATACTGTTGCTAGCCTAAAATAAAACTTTTTGGGCTGACTACGCTTATGGTAAAAGGGCCTCATTTTGAAGCCCGAACCCGGCCCGAGCCCGACATATATTTTTGAAGCTCGATTTAGGCCAAATTTATTTACCGAGTCTAATTTACCGAGTCAAGATGTGTGCAACTGCGGGGTATTGTTGGCGTAGCAAACTAATTATGATTAAATAATTCACAAGTAATCATTTTTTATTGAAGATTTAATAAATTCCACTGCTTCAATAGGAACTAGCGACATAAGTGTCATTCGTTGCGAAAAAATTTTATATGCAGACCCGAAATCTGCCCGAAACATTTTGACAAGCTTAAGCCTGAATCCGGCCCGAAAATCCCGGTCCGACTTAGGCAGTTCTGCGTCAGTCCGCCACCCAGTCACCCACCCTCATCCTCAGCAGTCAGCACTGAATCGTTCACTGTCCAATTTAGTCATGAGAATAGAGTCATGCCATCAATCTACCATCTATACTGTCAAAGCAAATTTAATTTAATAAAAGCTATTATCTGGCTCTTGTAAAAACTGAAAATTTCACTCCTGCTCCAGCTCCTGGTCAGTTTTTTTACCATGATTCCGACTCCGGATCCTGCTCCGGCAAAATCGTAGATTCCGAGACGGAGTTCACTCCAGCTCTGTGATCACCTCTGGTACTTAACGGATTTGGCCAACAATGAAACAACAGCAATTGAGATCACCAAACGCACACCAGAATATATGGCGATACATTGTACAACGACTGGAATGGTAATGGTTTATTGTTTCATATGACTCAGCCAACAAGCAACAACTTTAGTCAATTGAACAAGAACAACAACTTTAGTCAATTAATTTCGACAAGACTGCATAAATAAAACTACAACAATACAAACTTTATGCATAATAGCCCACTTCGATTTAGAACTTTGAGGTTCATGGGCCCCCTAGATTTTTAGGGGCCCTGATGCGGCGCACCGACTGCATCTCCTCTCGTGGGGCCTGCTAACTTACAGCAGATAGATTTGTTTGCTTCTCATACGTGACCTGTTCCGCCGACTCAACGTGCTTCGTCTCAATGGTCTACCTGGACTAGTTTACCCTCCGCAGTGTATATGGCTTGAATGTCATAAATTGAGGTGGCTACTGTATTTGGTGAATGAGCCACTGCTGTGTTCCACGTCAGCAGGTCATCCCATACAATTTAAGCTTAAGCGAATAAATAACTTATTTCGATATAGCGATTGACTGAAAGTTATATTCTTATCACCTTTGCGGTCCCTTTCAACTTTCATCCATCTTTTCACTTCCTGCATTTGCGGATACGCAAAATGCTGCAACTAATGATTTGTAGAGTAACCCAATAAAAACACAGCATATACTCGTTACCAATGTAAGTTTTGCTGTTTCTGCTTATGCCATAATTTTATATGTACGTACGTATAGGACATTTTTCAAGCTCAGTGGGATGTACGGAAAAGATGAGCTGCAGCTGACTGCTACTTACTGATATTTTGTTGGCACATGTTAGTTGCACTTTTGACATGGCTTCGCTAGCTAAATAAATTTTCAGTGCGCTAAATGATGAACTTTTATGGCGAAAGTGTGTTATTATGACGTTTTGTGAAACAGCTGAAATATACAGAGACATGGCTTCATATTACAAATTGTAAATTTGAGAAATAGATACCACTATAACAGATGTTCTGTTTATTTTACGTAGGTTTCTACTCTGATTCCGATTCTGATGACTTTCATTTCGGCATTCTTCGTTGTTGTTCCTTTTTTCAACAATCCTCATTTTCTATACATTTACTCTCTCATATTTTTCGGAGTAGGTCTATTGGTGTTTTACATATTTGTTCACCGCAAGCTCCGAGTGCCACGTTCAGATCGAGCGACTCTTTTTCTTCAGAAACTGCTCCTCGTCGCACCCGCAGAATGGGATAGAGTTGGATGACGCATGACAAACCATGCATGTGGCAATAGTACCGCGAAAACACTTAAATTAGGGATAGTTTTCGTTTGATGTAAAAAATGTTTGTCGTGGGAAAGTTGGTGGAGTGAACTTTCTGAAGCATATTATTTGTTCGAAGTTGGGATGTTTTTCTCCGTGGTTACGGTTTCAATTTGCACTACCGACTAACATACTTTCACTTTGAATAAAAAGTCAGTTGATCACAACACATTGTCATAAGTCTGGTCTTGTGTCAAAAATATAAGATAAAGATTAATACTTAGTGTCATGAAACAAGATTTTATCCACGACAAAATAATGAAGTTTCGCACTATTTCTAATTTAGTGCTTTTTTTCATCCATTTACGGATTCATTTTTAACTGTCTTATTTTGTCAGTTCAAATTAAATCACCGCAAGTGAGCATTTCAAAAATATTTTTTACATCATCATCTCCACCAGTCACCATTGGCAACTCCAGCAACATCTGATTTTAGTCTGGACAAGGTGACTCTGACTGTTTTTGCTGTGATGCAAATAAATGATTTGCGTCCAATTAGAGACCGAGTGTGTTAGAAAGCTTTGAGGGGTTCAAACTTTGTGTGCGACTTTAACTTCCGATAAACGAAAAGAACAATAGGAAAGACGATATTTGAAGCATGTATTGTGTGCCAATCGTTACCCGAATCACATGCTAAGTCCTAAGTCTGAACTACCACGTAACCCTGTTGCTCCAAGCGATGGCTTGGTTGTTCTGCTGTATTTTTCAGGATTAACAGAAAATTAAAACGGTGTTTAACCAGTGGCGATTCTAGATTTGAAAAAGTGGAGGGGCCACTGCAGGGCCAAGGAAAAAGTGGGAAGCCAACATAAATGTCCATCCTGCTTACTTAGTGATTTTCCGTTGTTTTGAAGATTAATGGTAGATGATGAAATGGATGCCGATTTTGCGCATTTGACCTAAGGTAACCCCGCGCGATGAAAACGGTGGAAACACTGCTTACTTAGTGATTTTCCGTTGTTTTGAAGATTAATGGTAGATGATGAAATGGATGCCGATTTTGCGCATTTGACCTAAGGTAACCCCGCGCGATGAAAACGGTGGAAACACTGCTTACTTCTACGACAAGGTAGGGTCGGAGGGAAGTTTGTGCTGTACTCGACTGATTCCGTTATAAACCTAAAGTTTTATACCTTAAAACCTAAACCTAAAGCCCAAACGGAAAATAAGAAAAGTGTGGAGGATACTTGTGCAACAACTACTACCAAAACGAAGTCGTAAAGCTGAGAGCCGAACCGAAAAGCCTTGGCATACGAGCCCTTAAACCTATCTTTTAGGCTACGAGCACCAGCGTACGGAGGGGGCACTGTGCCATGCCCCCCTCAGACCCTAAAAATAAACAATGTATAAAGAGTATTCGGTAGTGGCGTAATTAAGTGGGGCAAGGGCCTCAATTTAAAATAAACTGACGTTGTTTTCTGGTCACTGATATACGCACCACGCAAATTTTTTATGGCTACTGTACGTTTCCTCTGCTGGATTTTCATTTTACGATTTCATTCTTTCACTGACAAAATTGCTCCACACGTGGCTGTTAAGTAACTTAACACAGGTAACAATGAACACCAGAAAAAAGCTTCGGCTGGCGTGAGATTTGAGCCCACAAACTTCAATAAGCGATGCATGTCTAAAACTTATACAGTAAACCTCGGTTAATCCGAATTCGATTTGACCGAAGATTTTATCCGGTTTAGGCGAAGATCCGGATTAACCGAAGATGGTTGTTTCTAGCCTGACGTCACCTAAGTACTGAGATATCGGTGAAAATTACTTAAATTGAACATATTTACGACCCAACAGCAGACTTTTGCAGAAGCAAAAATAATTTGTTGATGCATTTGCAATGATACATCAGGCTAGTAACCGCCATATGCAATTGGTTATGAACAATCTTAATATCATAATTTTAGATTACTTGGCTGCGAAGAAATCTGGGATTTTGGACTGACGCAGGGATTTCTGCGACTGGTCTATAAGCAGTCACTCTGTTTGGAAGATAATGCCCTCCAGACATCTTGCCAAGTATAATACACTCAGGGATAATGCTCTACACGCGCAAACTCAACACTGATCAACAGACTGAAAGCTTGGTGCGGCGGCGTGCCTTGAGCTTTATGTTCAACATGATAAGCAATGTCCGTGTGTGACGCAATAATCGTCTCTACGATTAGTTGAATGTTGCACGCAGTTGCGGCCGCTTTATGATAATTCTAAACGTTCGTTGGTGATCGTGAGCACGCTTGTGTTGCGTCTGAAAGCTGCAGAATCTTTTCAAGAGACAAAAATCCGGATTACGAGATTTGAAATGACCAGATTTTATCCGCTATTGGAGAAGATCCGGATTAAAAGATCCGGATAAACTGACGATTTTTATAAAGAAAAACGTTAGAAATCATTCGTACCACCAGTTTTATGCGGTTTTGGCGAAGATCCGGATTAACCGAGGTTTACTGTAACATCCAAGCACGCGTAGAGGTTTATTTCATGATCATCAGACAACAAAAGTTCAGTTTTCTGTCTCAAGTCTCGCAAAAGCATTAGACTATACTATAACTTGCTTCCAGAATGCACAGTAATAATGCGTATTTTTAGGTGTGCATTTGCAAAATTTTCTCGGGGACATGCCCCCGGACCCTCCTAGAATGGTCGTGCCTTCGGCACTTCCCCTAAAGTTGATTTGTGGCGTCACACGATTGTGACGAAACTTTGCTCCCCCCTCGGAAATTTTCTGCGTACGCCACTGGCTACGAGGTCGCTGCCGCCTGACTGATAAACTTAGCGTTTTATCCGAGCCGCGTCATGCCAGGTGGATCTGCAGTTACTACCTTGACGCAGAAACGAGCAGTGTTTTCATCGCGCGAGGTTACCTTAGATCAAATGCGAAAAATACGGCATCCATTTCATCATCTACCAAGATTAATTTGCGATGACCTCATCAAAACCAACATAGACTTAAAAAAATTGTTAAATATGACCTAGCATTATTATTCACTAGAAACAACCAAACGCCGCTCGAAGGAATTGTAGCCTACACTTGTACTGCTATGTCGAATATCTGTGCTAACCATGCAACTTCCACAGCACCGCGCATGTGATACGAAACACCATTTTCCGTTCACAATTGGCCCCGCCCCACATGAACGAAAACTGCTGCACGAAGTGAAAACAATTCACATGGAAGTGAAATGGTTCCAACCACGAATTCCATTCTGACACAGCGACAAGAATAGTGTTGATAGCAGGGTCGTAACGAGGGGGGGGCAAGCGGGGTACAATTCCCCGGGCGCCAAATCACTATGGGAGCGCCAAATGACTGCGGGGTCGCCAAAAAGTCCCAACAATGTGAAATTGCTGACCTCTGCAATATATGTGACTTCTTACATGTCAGTTGCTTGTCAGATTAAAAGATTAAGGTGGCTATTAATTTTTTGTAACCCTATACCTTAACCCAGTAGTTCTCAAACGGGAGCCACTTGGCTCACTAAGGGAGAATTTTAAACTCCTGGGAGGAAATTTGTTCCAGGGAGGAATTGGGGAGGAAAAGCTGTAGTTGGAAAAACCTTAAGTTTTTTTCATTAGTTTTTTCAACACATATTAAAACTGCACAACGAGGTGGGTTGGGAATGTCTACAATACGCAAGCACAAGCTGCTTCCTCAGCATCATCCATTGAACCTGTTCTTTCGGTCCACTGCTTGGCCGCACTAGATCTCGGGGCAGGTGTTGAGCAGCCAATCGATTATCTCATCATTCAGAACCGTCAGGCCATACAATCCATAGGGAGGGCGATGGATTGGACATTTGAAGACATGTTCGACGGTTTGATTGTCTCTGCAACACTCACAAGCCGCAGAAGCGGCCATACCCCATTTGTGCAAAAAGGAGGGGAAACGTCTGACACTGGTGCGGAGGTGGTTGAGCAGGACCCAGACTCTTCTTGGAAGGGCTATTTCAGGGTGGTGGCGGTGGGTAGGGGATGAAAGTACGGAGTTTCGTAGTGCTCTCCAACCTTTCCGTTGTAGGACGCAGGCATCCAGTCCAGCCACAGTTCGCAAGGCGTCGTTGGTGGCAGGGTCAATAAAGTGGGTGTGAGCACTGCAGCACCAGACAGGATCACAGTACCCTGTTGTTGAATGTACCAGGGATAGGGTGGCTGTTCGCAACGTTGTTGCTGCAACACCCCACCCAGAGCCAGCAAGACGCCTCAAGAGTGCAACGCGTGGTGTCAACTTTTTGCCTAGTGACTTGAATTGTCGGCGGTACGTGAGTGTCCTGCCCAACGTTACTCCGAGATATGTGGGCTCGGAGAAAAATGGCAGGGCTTCATTGTTGTGATTGACTTTCAGCGCACGTTTAGCTTCCTTGTTGTTGAGGTGGAAGACTGCCAAGACTGCTTTTTTTACTACCGAGTTTTAACTTCCAGGTCTGGAGGTATTCACCTGGGGTTGCGATGTTTTGCTTAGCACCCCTTCTACTGTTAGCCAGTCTCCATCAGCATGCATGATTATGCTAGGTCGTTGGCGTATGCATACTTTCTGGAAACGGTGGTTAGCAATTCAGAGGTGTTGGTGTTGAATAGGAGTGCCAGGACGAATCCCTGAGGGATGCCATTTTTTAGGCGTTGTATCCTACTCCGTTTGGCGTTAGCGGTGGTGAGGGAGAAGCTGCGATTACCAACCAGCTCCGTGATCAAACGGACCATGCGCCTGTCAGGTAGCAATCGCAGTAACTTGCAGGTACAAGCTGCTTTAACTGCAATTACTGATGTTATAAAAGAGTCTGTTTGGTTCGTATTCGTCTGTTTTTCCATCATTGTGAAATTTTCGCAATTATCACTTGTGATCTTTGTTGGGGAGGAATTGACAGTGTTTGGGTTTGTAAGGGAGGAATGTGAAAAAAACTTTGAGAACTACTGCCCTAACCCTAAAAGTAACTGTTAACCTTGACCGTAAACCCCCAACACTAAACGCTAACCCTAAACCCAACCTTGGACCATAATACTGAACCCTAAACGCTAACCCCAACCTTAACACTAACACAAAACCCTAAATGCTAAACCTAACCCTAGTCCAAAAGCTAACTGTAAACACTTGTCTACTTTTCGAAATGTTCATCACAAGGGATCCAAACATTTCGGCATACGATCTTGTGTAAGTAAATCAAAAGAAAAATAAAATACAACAGCGGAATGACAGCAACTGACAATGACAATTGTCTAGTCCAGTGGTCTTCAACCTTTTTTGTACAATCGCCCTCTTACAGGTACTCTTCTTGAAAATCGCCCCTACCCATAATTTTGGTGTTGTCTAAAAATATCATTTTGCCTTGAAAATAATTTCAGTACCTGTGAAATATTAACCGGCAATCTAGTTACCACAAAACAAAACGAACAAACAAAATTATTGCAAACGCATTTGTGGAATAAATGTTTTTCATTTCCAAAAACAGCTTGTTCCAACTAATGCGAACCTTGCGATGGCGTTTATCTTTAAGTTTTTTGAAAAACGAGTTGCCGGTTGGTCAGTTTAAGTATGGCAATTCCTCGGTCTTGCTCTATGTCAAGATTATTACGGTATTTGTTACGCGTATGCAGTAGTTGGCAGAAACCTTGCTCAGCAAAATACGTCGTGGGAAACCCCAGTAATAATTGCTTCACTTTTTCCCAAAGTTCTGGAAAACCCTCACTGCACTTCATCTAAAAATTTAACCATCCGTCCGAATGAAATATAGTACGGGCTTCATCGTCGCTTGGGTGTCGGTGAGGCGTTCCTGGATGGTGCAATCGCATTCGCTTATGCCAGCTAGCACGCAGAAAGAAATTTTCACGCAGTAAGTTTCTATGCAATGTAACTTTCGGCGTGAGCTCCACAACAGAATGACTTCATAGCAAGCCTCAAACAACAGGTGGCGATAAGGATTTTTGGACTCCTCAGTTTAGTCAAGATTGGGTGTTTGGACTTACTCGCCGGTTTGAGTTACTCCTTTCCTAGCCCACTATTCTCTTATATTCTGTTAACAGTCAGATGACCACAGTACAGCTATATCCACAATACAGCAAAACACTAGAACAGACTGCAAAACATGATAAGCACGTTTTTAAGCTGCCGGCTAACTGTTGCCAGTTTTACTAGCCTTTAATTGCTACGTAAATTATCTCGCAACAGTCATATTTCCAGTATTCTTACAACAGAACACACTTCATTAGCCCTACATTATTTTACTCAAGGTGCTAACCAAATATCATAAAAGACTGACATATTTTTTGCCTACGAAATATACTTCGGTATAGCATTGCCAAACAATGGTTTGGCAATGCTATACCGAAGGCCATGACTTATTTCAAGGCAAAATTTTTGCTGATGATAACACATGGAGTTGGAGCGATTTGTGACAGTTCACGGCGAAAATTAACTAGGCTAAAGTTGACGGCAACTTGTAATTAATATTCGCTATTGCCACGAAAGTCTATGCGATGATTTGATGTTATGATTGTTGGGCCATTTTTACTCTCTTCAAAAAAGCTGAAGTTTTCCTCTTGAAAAATGGAGTTTGACCGATTGGGTACTTTCCGTTAGCTATATCATTATTGGTCGCTTTCACTTCAACCAATATCAGTATAACAGCACCAATTAACGCATACTATACGAGAAACGTCCAAAACCCCTCGTGCTGGTGCATACAGGCTGGAAAATGTTATGGCTTGGTGTCCTTTGGTGGTGACGTTGATCATGCAACGATTGGGTTTAACCAATATACCGAACTACTCAGTGCAACAGTTTCTCTACTCTTTTATGTTATTTTGAACATTAGACTCAACCAAATACCTGAACAATCATAACACTACGTTACAAATTTTGATGAAATTTTTGTTTGGCTGTGTATTTTTATTGTTTCTGGATAATTTCGAGGCGCTGATTCCAAACATGTAATTATTTTTGTTCTGTCATCAACCGTTAACTGTCCGTAAGGCTTTTTACGTTTGTGGGTTCCACTCTTAGCCAACCTGGTAAAATGAATTATGCCATTTGCAATTCCAAGAGTTTGGACAGAGCCACAAAAAATCATAACGACTGTAACTCATGTACAGTCAACACGGCAAAGTATCGCCAGGTCACAGCAAGAAGAGCGCTAACATATCCAAGTATACCTTTACCCATTGCACCTGTTCGTCACAGTGAAACTTTACCAGTTCTGAACCCACCTCCAAACGCAAATAAGTTTAGGTTTATAAAATACCGGTTGCTTAACTTCTGCAAGAATTTAATCCATTTCTACATCTTATGCTTTTGTGATTGTAGTTAGAACTTGATAATGAATGTGAAGTCTCAGCATCCAACAAAACTTTAGACACTGATGTGTAACATGCTTAGGCAATTAGTTCAAAACCTCATTTTCCATTCAAAAAGGAATTGGATTATTAAATACGCAACCTCGGGCAAATAAAATCTGCAGCAGAGTTATTAACATGAAGATTAAATGAGTGGAATTTGCTGGGTGATGGTTGCAAAATAACTGCGTACAGGAAGAGGCATTCGGGCTTCTCTGTTTACTTTGAGGTAGTTCAGGACCTCTGCTATTGCAGTGATGTCAATGGTTTGTTGAATGCTGTTGGAATACAACTTGAACCGACTCGGTGGAAACTTTTTATTGACAGTTCCACCCAAAAGCCTTAAAGCAGTTTTACTTCATAATGGGAACAATATCCGTAAATTCCTCTCGCTTGCTCAATACAAATAAAAGAAGGTTATGAAAATGTCAAGAAACTACTGCATAAAGCACACAATGCTGAATTCAATTGGCACGTTTGTGGTGATTTTAAGATGTTGGGATTTTTGTTGGGTCTGCATGGTGGTTACACCAATACTCGTGTTTTCTTTGCTTGTGGAACAACAGAGCTGCTGGAGAGCACTACG
>Ga0210059_1004946_pt1 | contig 21447 bp, 17 predicted proteins | sample Ectturendosymbi2_FD_188042 | JGI IMG/M metagenome (GOLD analysis project Ga0210059, IMG submission 188042) | Ecteinascidia turbinata endosymbiont from Florida, USA - Sample 2 (SPAdes) (version 2) | ecosystem: Host-associated > Tunicates > Ascidians > Unclassified | place: Key West, Florida...
TTTTTTAATGATATATTGAAAAACGTATTATCTTCAAAAATAAATGTATTTTTTAATGATATATTGAAAAACGTATTATCTTCAAAAATAAATGTATTTTTTAATGATATATTGAAAAACGTATTATCTTCAAAAATAAATGTATTTTTTAATGATATATTGAAAAACGTATTATGTCGCGTCACCCCTGGATATTGCAAATGGCATCCTGGGGTGCCGCGGCACTCTGCTTGGGAACCACTGGATTAAGCTATTCCCAGGCTCGAGCCGGGCTGGGACTTGTGTGATTTCGTGCTCCGGCCGGGTTCAGGCTTCAAAATGAGGCCATTTTACAATTCTGTGTGGATATGTATGCAGGGGCCAACACGGGGAGATTGAAAGGATACATCCTCCACCCACCAACAGTAAATATATATATTGAAATCATTTTGTGAAATAGACTTCGCTAATTTTAGGTCAAATTTTTTGCTGCTGGTTGATGTATTACACGTAAAACCAAAGTGACTTTACGTCAAAATTATACAACCCTACACGTCTGAAATGAAGGAAAGTAGAGTTTCGTTCATAACCAACAACTAGCGAACAACGCATCATGCAAGGCAACGAATAACGAATGGAAACCATCACGTCGTACAAGGTTTTTATCAACTGAGAATGGCAGTCGAGGAACCAATAATAGAGCTTACACGCATAGTTAAAGGCGATAACTCAAGTAATTAAAGGGGATCGCATACACAGTCAATAAGGCTGCAATTAAAGGGAACCATGCGTTCACAATACAACACTGGTAAGAGGATATCAATGGAGATTTTGGTAGAGGTGGGGCTGCATGCACGATGCCCAGTATCATTAAAAAGATTTGTAGCGTTTAAAAAAAAAGACGGAAATGTGCAAGAAAAGTATTTATCTTGTTTGTAACGTTAAGCGACTTGAAGAAGATATCAAATCGCGCTGTAACCCACACTTTATATAAAATGCATGAAATTTGAAGTGTTCTACTGTAAGAGTGATATGCACATGCGACCGATGCGATTCAGCATTTTGTGCACTCCAACTGACAGCCAGGCCCGTGACCAGCTTGGGACACCACGAGGGGCGAAGAGTTTTCTGAGAGGGGCCCAAATTTTTTGAACTATGTCCAATAGTTTTAAACCATGTCCAACACATTTTTCCAGGGAGGGGCGAACTTTTTTCTAGGGGGCCTTCTCCCCCCCTGGTTGCGGGCATGCTGACAGCTCTGATAAGACCCAATTCATGTATTCTACTACATTGCTGTGCTTGCTTGTATCCAGTGAAATACGAATTAATGGAAGCAGGCTGAACTATAGCCCCGTGTCCAGTAACAAATTTAGGTATATTAATATGTGTAAATCATCTGCAAGGACAAAGCAAAGCGTGATTAGTGTTGCTCTTAAAACACCTCTAGAAATAAGATTGGAAATCTGTATATATAAAACGTCACTTCTGCATCGACCCGATAACTATATTGGTTTCACACCAAGCTGTCCCCCCACATTTTGCAACAAAATTGCGCCCATGGTTGCATCGCCAACGAACTGAAAGAGATAAGCAAAATGTTGACTTTGCCCCCCCCACCTGCAAAAATTTCTGCGGACGCCCATGGTCTGTGGCATCCTTGTACCAAGCAATAGCATTTATTTCTCCATGAAAGTAACTCACGAATCATAAATGTTTATTAATTTGGTTCTAAAACTCCAGCAAGAATGATGTGACCATCGACTGGATACCAGCTATCAAACCGGCGATGAACAAGACGTCTGTATATTTACTCATTAAGCCTCTGCAGACGTGGCCTGACTTTGCGTCGAGACATCTGACCAATTCAATTATTTATTTAACAACAGTCTTACTACAGGCGTTAGCCTGACTTGTGCAATTTTATCGTGTTGAGCTTTAAAAAAATACAAAAAACAAGAAAATTGCAGGTTTTTACGCACGTTGTGTTTTTCTCTAATCAAGCCCAAAATTACTATTGTACGCCATTTGTCGGAATAAAACAATTAATCTATTTCTATATCCTAGCACGGTAGCTGCATCTACATTCTGATTACCACACAAAAAATCTACGCAAGTTTCGACGAAGGCCCAAAATCTAGGTGGCCTAGTATGGGTCTTCGTATCCCCAGGTGAAATTTCTCTCACAGGCCATGGCAACATCATTTACATATATTTTAAAAATCCGAGAACATAGAACAGATTCTTGAGGAACACAACTAGAATATTTAGGCTCGGTAAGAAGATTTAAGAGAGAACCAATAATTCCAAGCTGTTGCAATTTGACACTAGAATTACCAAGCGCGTCAATTGACCTTTTTTCATTTTCCAAAGCTTTGTTACTTAAAGTATGCACTGTATTTTTATTGAAACTTTTATCTTTTATTTCTTTGTAGATGCACACAATCCGTAAAAGTTTCAGATATTTTTTTCATATACCACAGAAATAAACTCACATCTTTCTGTATTACCACGCTGCAGACAATCTATTGGTGAGAAGTGGAAGAGACGCTGCTGTGTTGATATTATTTTGGCGGATTACCCTAAATAACATTTGGTTTTGTTTGACAGGGCTTTCACTGCTTTTTTGTGAAATAATGTCATCGTTTAAAATTACAAACTGTCGTCCTTTGTCACTGTACAGAAGCTATGTAGTTTTGCATCACGTTTCCCCAAAAATCAAACCCGAACACTACTTTTTTACAACGAAACTAAGGTGGGAGTCGCAGCGCCGAATTTAGATGGTGAGGGGCCCAGGTGTGGTGAGGGGTCCCATGTCGGATATACAATCTTTAGGTAGGGGATGGCCCATGAAGTCACTAGTATTTCCAAGCACGTTAATCTTGATGGCGTAATGTTGTGACGTCACATTTGTTAACTCAAGTGTAAAAAAACTTTGTGATGCAACATTATAGTTGACAATGGTTAGCGATTTGTGAAACTGTTGCAAAACTCGTTACCAGAAGCATCGCATTTCCTTTTTTGAAATTTTGCCTGAAAAAAGTTTCTGGGCGACCAAACGTTTTCATCATCTCTAGACGTCAGTCCTCGCTCAGCAATAAATTTTACGACAGAAACCAAACGTTGCAGAAGGGATTTCCAATATTGTTGCCATTGGTTGACCTGACGAGCTAGCTCTGTATCAATTCTTCATAGTGATTAATTGCTTCTGCGACTAAACGTAATCGTGGAATCTTTATGTTCTACTGATTGCACCTGGCTCCTCAGCGTGCTTCCAGTCACAGATTCCTTTTCTAATAAGGAAATGCACACATTTAGTGTCCGCGCACATCAGTCAACAAGTGAAACAGTAAACACAAGTTTGTGAAGGAGAAAAACAAAGCCAGCTTCTTTCAACGACTTTGGCGTTGTGGTTCTGGAGACGCATAAGATTTGTGGTGCATTTCCGTGACGAGTTTCTCTCTTTTCTGTGTTGTGGAACATCGTGTTTCAAAAATAACTTTTCGTTTTTCAACCAATATTCCCGCATTTTTCCGGTATATTGGATGACCAGAGACTGACATCTTTGCATTCAGTGATAGCGCCAGACAACTCATCTGTCGTGTTTTTCGATGATACATCTTGACGTTCTTCTGCTGCTGCTGCACCGCTAGTTAAAGTAGGTCTATTGTCATCGTTACGTGCATCTAAGTCTGTAACAACATGTTCTTCGATTTTCTGTCCCCTTGCAGGCTCCGCAGAAATGTCTCCGCTGGACTTCATTGCCACTGTAAAATAATAACCTGAATGTTTCTTGACTTAGCTGCAACTTCTTCGTCACTCATTTTTGCCTGTTTTGCTTTATGTTTTTTTAGAAACACTTAGCTCTGCACATAAGCTCTGCACTTGTAAAGGGTACGATCCCTTTTTTTCTGTCCATGTTTATTTATTATTAAGCACAATAGGGCTGCCATATTTTCAATGCAAAAGGGAGGGCAATTTTCGACTGTCACTTACTTGAGTATATTATCTGCACTTAACAATTGAAATAACGAATAGACCTGTTGATTAGTTTCAAGCATTGAAGCAAAACGTCCAGTGTAGACAATGTTTCATTCGAAACACACAAAACAAATTCCTTGTGTACTTAAGCTATTTAGACCATGAATCTTCTGCAGATTTCTAAACTTCTTAAAAATGTAGAATCGCCTTTTGCAATTTTATGAAACTGCTTGCATGAAAGATGTTATAAAATGCGCACCAGCTTTAGACTGAAAACTGGTTCAGCCAGAAAGGTTTCTCTTTCTTTTTGGTTTGTGGCTTCATCAAGGAAAAAATTGTTACATATTAGCATAAAGAGCCATAATGTTTCATCCTTTTCCCAATTAGTTCTTTTCAAACGGAGGAATCTAGTCAAACCATTTAAACTCAGCAAATAAAGTGGTCCATTTAACCAGATGTGAAAAACAAGACTTGTACAATACAGGCACATCTGACATGAATGAATCACAGTCATGATCCTTGCCTTCGCTGAATTTTCTTAGTGCTGATTTAACTTGATTTAACTTGATTTGATATGTACATCTGATTGTCTCTTTTGAATTCTTGCCTTCACAGTGGCGAAACATGATACAACCTCAACAACTGATGCTTTTGACTTCTCAATATTCTGAACATGCTCAATAAAAGCAACCACAAATGATTGCAAATGTCTTAATGTGAACAGAATTCGCTCAGAATTTCCAAAAAAACATTCCAGAACAACAGTTGGCTTTTCGATGGACATGAAGTATGAATTTGAAGCTGGGTACAATTGAAGCATCCTTGGAAAGCTGCGATAAAGTGATAGCCACCTGGTTACGCTACGAGAATTAAGTTTTTGGAACTCAATATCCACAAAGTCAAAATCGTCTATTTACTCTTCTTTGCAAACTGTGCAAATGAAACCACACTCAGTTCACTCAGCTTCAAAATAATTTAGTTTTTTATCGCGCGGCGCGAGTGCGCGACCGCATTTTTGCACCCCTGGATTCGCTCTAATGACTAGAAGCTACTTGACTAAGTTATGTACAATACACTGATTACCGTATCACGGTTCATCAGCAAAGCTAATATAGTGGCGTCAGCAGTCCGCACTCGAATGCCAAGGTCATTGAGACACTGAAAAAAGATTTACCACTGTTACGTAACAATTAATGTGATTGCCTTCCCGCCTTTTCAGCCGAGAATTAACTTAACCACAATATGGATTAATTACAAAACTCGTAGGACCTCCCACAAACTAAGCTACGCCACCATTTCGTATCTTGTTGCAGTTAAGTAGAAACAGCTCACTGCATGCAAAAAAATTGGGATCATAGTCACTGACGTAACTGACGGGAAGCAGAGGCGCGAAATGCCCCCACTGGCAATCTAAATGTGAAAACCGGACCGCCACCTTAAGTGATATTTCGGTTTTAGTATTCCTTTGGTTTTCAGTAGGTTGTTGTTGTTCTGCGTTTTTCAGATTACTTTCCGGTGATTTCAGGTTTTAGCATAGCTATCCACATCCGGATTTACCATCGTTTCTCAAGTTTCTTCCCAGTGTTGGCTAGTGGTAGTGGGCCCTGTACACTGGCCAGTGGGCCCCTTTCAGCTAAGTTTTCCACCCTGACTCAAAGCCCTAGATACGCCACTGATTATGGCTGTGTAAAATAAGAATGCAAAAAGGAGGATATTTTCGAATGTTCTCAGAGAATATTTCATTTCTCGTGAAAAAAGTGGACATGTACTTCAAAAACAGGGCGTATGGTAGCCATACGTAGCAATGCTACTCATATGCGACTTGTGCAAACCTGAGTAAATCAGACGCAAAATCTTCCAGTAACGAGTAGAGACTAAAGCTAACGTGTTCTACGTTGCTTGGTCTTGCATTCACAAGATTCAGATACCTGACCGACTTTCAGGAAACCAATAAGTGTAGTAGTTGTTTCGTCACTGTATCAAATGTTCTTCAAGTGAACTACTGCTGTTTGGCCGACCGATAATCACTAACGTCTACAAACAAACCTTTCTCGCTAAAAATGACTAAGTGGTACGCACATGTCGCAAATATGGCTAAACACACGAACATGGTGGGGGGCTCTGGGCCCAGGACCCTTGGCCCACCCTCTAAATCCGGCGCTGATGCTATTACACAAGATTACAACCGTAAGTTCGGCGCCGTTGAATTTCAGATGCGTGGTGATTACATCAGCAAGAAGCGGTTTTGTCTCCAGCAGTCCAAAACGTAGCGACGCAAACCGAGCTGTTGGCTGAAGCACAACCAAACTTCGAACGTGCACAACTGAAAATTGATTTGGCATTGGCTGCCAATGAAGAACAGAACGCTAGCGATAGAACTCTGACACGCATTGTTGTCCTCTAATCAGGGACGCCGGAACGCCGGTAGGACAGGGGGGGGGAGCAGAAAAAAAGTTGAGGGCAATGGAAACTTATAAAATACAAAAAAATCGTTACCAATTATAAGGCCCGTAAGTAGGAGTGTCGCAGCGGGCTTAGTCTCCCCTGAAAAAAATATTTGCCCCTCCCTGAAAGAATGTGTTGGACATAGTTTAAACAATTTGTTCTCCTCTCTGTAAACTCTTCGCCTCTCCTGGTGTCTCAATCTGGTTAAGGCCTGCCAATTATGCTTGCTACAGTTCAACAGTAATGTTGACTTAAAAAATAATAAAACAAGCTTTAGACAACCTGTTTCAATTCGATCTTGATAAATCATAAAATTGCCTATGAAAAGACACCTTTGCCCCCGTTGTACATCGTTTGAAAAGCCAGGGATTCAATGCCACCGCTCTCCGGTGTCCCTGCTTGCCGCTATCAGCAGTCACTGTCTCGCTACATTACCTGCCAAGATGTCTGCATTCAACAGTCACCTTCGAAAAAACGCCTTATATCGTAGCTTCAAGTGAACATTTGAAGATTTTTTGCCATGTTATTACTACACGATAAAGACCAACAGTGAAACAATCCGCTCGCAAGTTTCGCAACTTACACCTGCAGGCAAAGGAGACGGACATGAGTAAACTGCAAGCTCAGGACTGCATGACCCCAGAAAAGTGATCCTGGCTCTTATGCAACGTGAGTGTCGTACTGGCAAATAAACTGTTATTGCAAGAAATAAACCAATCAATCGAAATTGAGCTGCTGACGTCAAGTTTTCTAGAAAGTTTTAGTTCTTAGTCCCAATTTCCAGAGAGGGACAAATGCCCGTTTTGACCCAGGGGAAGATCTAGCCAATAAGGTTAGGGGGGCGACTTCAGTAACATTTGTTAGTCAAGTCTCATTACGGGTTCACTATTGTGATAGAGATGACTGTCTCTGGAAAGAAATCCTTTCTCAGCAAAGAATCAGACACATTAAAGATCACCAGAGTTTATATTTCGCCTACGATGTAAGCATCATCAGCTCATTCAAATATAATCTATATTATGAGAGATGAAGAGAAATCTATAATAAGATAGGATGGTAAGAGAAATCTATAGTAAAAGGGACAGGTGCGTACAACGAAGGGGGGCATTTGGGGAATTTGCCCCCCCCGAAATTTTCAAAACATTCCACAGCAATTTTGACATATATGCAGAAACTTTCAAAGTATTGTAATCATTTTTAAGAAAAGTGTTACTTGAATTTTCCTTTTTCGTACCGGTTAATTATCTCCTTACAAGATTTATCTTCGTAAGTGATTGGTATTTAACCACAAATATGCTGGAATTGCCAAAACCAAAACTTAGGAGATAGTTTGAAATGTTGTTGGTATTTCTAAGTTTTTGTTCGTGTACAACTTTTTTCTGAAACAGGCCTCATTTTGACCTCATGAACTTTATAACATTACTGCTGAACCGTGCAACTGCTGAAACTTTCAAAGTGATAAGAGAAATCTTGACATGTTGGTTGTTACTAAAAAAGTTTATAGCCACGTCAAGCCGCTTCTTCTTCAACAGTGCTCTTCAACAAGGGTTCCGCAAAACTTGTAGTGGAGTTCCGTGAGAGTTTCTCGTTTTTTAGGGGAAATGATTTTTGCTTCAGTATGTTGATGCGTCATTATAAAACTGTCTTGATCACTGTGCCGCATTAAGACTCCAAGTAGGCCAGTTATTTATACAGGAGATTGAGTGCAGATAGCGGAACAAGAAATATTGATAGCTTGTGCGTCGCTTGTTGTTCATTGTTGTGCGGTTAAGAAGAACGTTATTGTTGCATCACAGTTATACGGTGTTACCGGTGTACAGTTCACAGTAAAGTAGACTGAGCAGAAAGTAGACTCAGCCTGAGTCTAGTGGAGAGTAGGCGGAGTCACAGACTAAAGCTGCTGTTCAACCTTTGTGGGAGTAAAGTAAAAACTATGTGAAACCCAACATTTACTATTTAGTCAAGCAAAATAGCATATTTTCTTATGTGAAGCGAAATAACAACAACAGCGAAGGTGTGGACGGTAATGAGCAGTGCAGTTCAAATGTAAAAGAGGCACCTGATCCGAAGCGGACCGAATGTAATTCAATTGACGAAATTAGAAAACGGGACGACACATATTTCAGATACGGGTTCTTTTTGCCGGATGATCGAATTCTGAATGTAGCAGCTAAATTCCAAAAATACAAGAACAAGCGAGTCATTAAGTTTCTTGCTTTTTAAGTTCTGTAGTAACTGTTCATTTGTTGAATTATCTAATAATGAAATACTTGGTTTCATACAAGTAATTCGTGTCTTTCAAATTTTTGTTAATGGGGTTCCATGACAAACGCCAAAGTATATCAGGGGTTCCTCGATGACAAAAAGGTTGAAGAGCACTGTTCTGCAACCTTTTGATTTTTTTTTGTTAAGGGCAAAACGGTTCACCATTATGAACGTAGTACATTTCTTAAAAAAACGTTGTATAGTCGCATTTTCGGTTCGAAACCTGATAGTCTTTGACAAAATTTAACGTGTGGACTGTTTCACGTTTTATTGCCTTCCTGGGTGGGTACCGAGTGCCATGGCTTGGGAAAAAGTCTTAGTAAAATGTCGTATGAGTGCTAGTCAAGTGTTGAACGCACCTAGCTAGTACACCACTTTGGCTGCAAATGACGCTTTACCAGACCCTAGCTTTTGCAATCAGTGCAAGCCGTGAAAGTCCACAGCCTTAAACATAGGCATAGGAGCAGGCAAATTTTTGGGGGTGCGAAGGATTTCTCCTAATTTCCCCAAACTTGCCAGAAAAAAACTCCAAAGAAAATGACCTCAAAAAATGACTGCATTTCATTCCATTTTGGGCGCATTTTTTCAAATCAAAGCATTTCAAGCACCATTTCTGCCCAAATTTTCCCCAAACTTCTCAAATTTCCCTTAACTTGTCAGAAAACGAACTGAAAAAACACGACCTCCAAAAAACATGGAAACGTCTGCACTTTGATTTCGGGCGCCATTTTTGTAAAATCAAAGCGCATAAAACGATTTTGCGAAGGTTTTCACACATTTTGCCCAAATTTTCACAGATTTTTCCCGGGTTTTCATCAAATCAAAAATTTTGGGGTGCACCCCCGCCTCATAAACCACTGGCCTTAAACTTGCTTCTAAAAACTTTCACGCAACTCCTGTGGGTGCCAGAATAAGCCGTTTTGTCCCAAACACACCTGATCTGTTTTGCCTGATATGTTAGGATTCAAAGATCCCATCACCCTTGGCGAAGGCCATCCCTCAAATCTGCGATCTTAGTTTGTGATAGAAATTCCAACACATGCTAGAAGAATAGGACTAGAAGAATTCGCAAAAACAAGTAGAAAAGTTAGGCAGGCTTACTAGTAGCCTATATGTGTGCCACACTAAAGCTATGACTGCACTAGCTGAGTACGGAATCAAGTGTTTGTATTAGACTACTAATTTTTTCTCTGTCCTGATCGTTCGGTCTACATATTGATTAAAACTGAAAAGTTCTGATTTTTCGGAAATGTTGCGAAGAGAACTTTATCTGTGACGTTTGCAAAAAAGTTGCACCACGGTTGAATAAGCACGATGACGTCATCAAATGAAATTTCATGAAAATTGCCCCCATGAAATGAAGTTGCGCCCATGCTGGTTGCGCCCCTGCCCTAAATTCGAAGCATATTTTCGGATTGTGCATTATTTTATCATGCATTTCAAGTAAAAAGTACTCAAATTTGTTTTGACACATACTTTCCTTGTATTAGTAATTGTTGGGCTATGCCACGGGGTCTACGGATAATGGTATAAATTAATTGCGGGTCAACGCGCAGAAAAGTTTGAGAACCACTGCACTAGACCCACTGCGTTACTTCTGGCGGCCAAGAGAAAGGCTAGGTGGAACAAAGCGAGAATTAGTTAGAAACGCTGTGCTTGCCCCTGGACTGTCTGGATTTAAACCTCATAGACGAGTAAATAGCCATCCCTGAAACATAACCGTAAAAACGATGATAAAGAAGGAAACCCAGTCGCCACATGATTTCCAAGTTTAATCGCGAGAGTAATCGTTAATTACGATTAAATTGGCAATGTAATCGATTACGATTACATTTAATTTTTTGTCAGTTCAATCGATTACGACTAATCAAAAAACTGTAATCGATTACGATTGACGATTACCCCATGTCTGCTAGAAACGTGTTGAAAGAGTGAAGTGTTTACATCGGTCAAGGTTTTCTGTTTTTTTTATGATAGTAAAGCAACGAAAATTTTCGGAAAATCAGAGCAAGTCTTCCATTTCGCCTTTCATGATGTGTACACGCGGAGAAAACGCGTTTTTCCCCAGGTGCGACTTTACCTCGATGCCCCACTACTAGTGAGTGACGAAGCTCAACCATTTGACCTATTCGCGTTTACCTTGCAAAATTATCCCAAGCATATGAATGAGAAGCCAAAGCGCATGTTAATGAAATTGTAATTTTTACAAGTGTTTTCGTTGCAACTAGTGTCTTTTTATTGTTTAACATCTTCAAACATAGACAACAAAGTAGGCCCACAACTTACGTACACATGGCGCTAACAAGGAACAACGATAGAACACCACCGTAGATATGTGAGTCTGGGAAAAAAAACATACGCATAGATGGCGCTAACGCGGTTACTTTGAAATAACGTTAGCACGATGTTGCGGAAGCCAAGAGCACACGCATAAATGACTCCAACACCGCTACTATGGTGTTTAGCACCGTTGCATAGTATTTTGATAAGTTCCAAGTAGACTGATTCATAAATAGTATGGGGGAGTAGGAGTCTGCCACGGGCCATTTGGGTTGTGGACCACACCAGGACGAAGTTACTTAGGCCTGTGGTCGGCAGGTGGTTTAATAGAAAGAAGTCTTTTCCTTTGAGTGTAAGATCTCTTTCCATATTATGTATGCCTTCCATGTTATATATGTATATATGAGTTTATTCGAGATGATCAAAATGTATCCTGATGTTCCATAACAATCGACTGGTAGCATAACACATAACTTACAATGCCTTTCAAATTCAACGTAGGCAATATTATAGGTCATTTCAGCACACTGTTAGTCGGTTTTGTTGACTATTGTTTTTTTTCATGTGTAGGGCAAGTTTTTATTGACCAAAAAACTAAAAAAATTGACTTAAAAATTCAAAAAAATTGACTTTATTGACCTAACAAAATTTAGACGAAATAAATGATATTTCTTGAGAATTTCCTGAGATTTTATATTTAAACGAACATTTCTTAAACGAAAACACACTAATTCTCAACGAAACTCGCGACACACGTCTATATACTATTGCGAAATAAGTCTAAGTCTTGCGACATAACATTGCAAGCCAACCACCAGGTGGACGAATTAAAGTGTAAAATCATGCAATATTGTACATTTTCGGCCTTAAAGTTTCTGTCCTTTGCCAACAGTTTGTTTAGCATGGAAAAGCTTCTCTCTACAGAAGCAGTTGTGGGCTGAGCATTTTGAAGTAAACTGTAAACAGCATGTGAAATATCTTGTCTTTCCATGTTTATGATCTTAGAAATGTCAATTATTTTTTTAATGTATCGATTGATGTTGCAAGTGTCATCTCTGAATGAGGTTCTTGGATTGCTTGCACTGCTTCTTTGATGGTGTATTTGGCACTTTCCATCGTTTATATAAGCTTAACTAGACATTCATATTGGTCTTTGATTTTGATAAGTTGACTAGCTAAACCAGTTGTTTGCAAGCTAACTTTTGCTTGAGTTACCAAAACACCAGACCCTTCAAAACGTTCCACAATCGCTTTCACTTCAGGTAAATTCTTTGCATAATATAAAGCAGCATTTAACCAGCTTCCCCATCTTGTAAGAACAGGCTGAGGCGGGAAACCAGTAGTAGATAATTTGGCTTGTCTGGTTTTGTTTTTAACTGTTATTAATTTGACTTCTGCAATTAGTTGCTCAACATCTTCAAAGTGATGTCTGACTTTCATAGCACAATTGTGCAATAAATGTGCTACGCATGTCACGTGAAGCAGCTTAGGATACGGAGATTTTAGTATTGAACCTGCAGCCACCTTATATTTTGCAGCATCAGACAATAACACAGAGAAAAAGTTTCTGTTGGTTCCAAGAGTTCTAACAGTATCGTCAACTGCTTGAGCAATGCTATTTGGCGCACATGTCATGAGGTTGACAGTCGTACAAGTAACTGACGTGGGGTATTTCAAGACTTCCAACTAGAATATTGAAATACCGTCATTCATATAACACAAGACAAATCAAAACTCGACAACTTGCTTTGCCAAAAGCACGTTCAAACTCAGGTGTTTAAATGATAAAATATTGTGCAATAGAAATCTGGTCAAAAATTCCTCCGGAGATAAAAAATTAAACGTGTTTGGCACTTTTTCTGGCAGAGTGCATGGAATATGTACTACTAAGCTACTAGAACCATACTTTGTGTTCTTATTCATTGTTGTACATAAACCAAGTGGATTGATTTAAATACGAATCGCTGTTACAGTGGAAAGTGTCAAATCATGAAGTATCTCTGTTATGTATTACATCGTTAGGCTTTTGCTGCGCTCACATAAACTAGTCGCATCAAACCAGAGTATGAAGTTGTGGGATGCATAAACTATAGACACAAAACAAATGCATTTCCATTCTCACACATGCATTGACGAGTTCTTTTCCGCAAAGCATGATTGCACGACCGGTTCTCAACCTGCTTAAATCTAGTGACACTATTGCGATGTTGCAGTGGTCTACAGCTTTTGACGCATTTCCTCTTTGGCATTCACGAATGTTTTTGAATGAATAAAAACAGTAAATGTTTAATGTGACAAATTTTAACCGTTTTCTTCTGGTGGCTTGTCCTTGCCTGCAACGCATTTTACTTCAAATTACAATATAACCGCTTTGCACATATTAAATTTTATACCCAGAGCAAAAGACTTTTACTATTATACACTGTTCCCTTTACACCAGGCGCGCAACCAGGGGGGAGGGCATTTGGGGCATTTCCCCCCCCCGAAATTTTCAAAACATTTCATAGCAATTTTGACATTTATAGAAACTTTCAAAGAATAAAGATGAAATTTTATATTCTAACCATTTTTAAGAAATTTTATTGGAATTTTTCTTTTTTCTTTGTCTTGCTCGTTAATTATCTCCTTACAAGATTTATCTTGAGACAGGTTATCTGATCGAAAATTTTGTAAATGACTGGCATTCAACCACAAATATGCTGGAACTGTCAACTTGGTAGATAGTTTAAAATGTTGGTATTTTTAAGGCATTTTTTATCTATTTTTTCGTGTACTATTTTTTCTTGGACAGGTCTCAATTTGCCCTCATGAAACTTTATGACATTAGGGTTCTGCTGAAACGTTCAAATTGTTAAGAGAAATCTTGACATAACAGTTAGTGCCTCGTCAAACCGCTTGTTCTTCTACGGCCTTTTGATTATTATTTTTGTTAGGGGCAAAGCGGATCACCATTATTAACGTAGTACATTTCTTAAAAAAGCGTTGTTTAGCTGCATTTTCGCTTCGAAACCTGATAGTTTTTAACTAAATTTAGGCTGAGGGCTGTTTCACGTTTTATTGTCTTTCTGAGTTGATCTCAGCACCACGGCTTGGGAAAAAGGTTTAATAAAGCGTCATATCAGTGCTAGTCAAGTGTTGAACGCACCTACCTACTACACCACTTTGGCTCCAAATGACGCTTTACAGGACCCTAACTTTTGCAATCAGTGCAAGTCCTGAAAGCTCATAGCCCTAAACGTGCTTCCAAAAACTTTCACACAACTCCTAGATGCCAAAAAAAGCCGTTTTGCCCCAAACACACCTGATCCGTTTTGCCCGAAATGGTAGCATTGAAAGATCCCCTCACTCGTGGCATAGGCTATTTTCAAGTTTGGGATCTTCATTTGTGATAGAAATTCAAGCACATGCTAGAATAGGGCTAGAACAAATTTGCTAAAACAAGAGGAAAATTAGTCAGGTTTCCTACTGTAGTAGCCTATACATCTGTCACACTAAAGCCATGACTACACTAGTTGAGTACGGAACCGGGTGTTTCTATGAGAATACAAATTTTTATTCTGTCCTGATCGTTCGGTCTGCATATTGATTAAAACTGAGATGTTCTCATTTTCGGTAATGTTGCGAAGAGAACTTTTATCTGTATGTCAGGCTTATGCAGAATCACATCAACTACAGCAAAACTGTTTGTATGACGTTTAAGGCTAAGAGTGTAAAAAGCACAATCACCCCATTAGTGACACATGGGTGGTAAAAATCCAAAATCTGTTGACCAATAGAAATATCTGGGAGCTGTACTGGATACTGAGTTCTCAGATGACAAAGACATTCAGAGACAACTGCAATAAAAATATTGTGCAGCAAACAAGCTGCGAGCCTCTTCTCCCGATGTTCAAATGCAGTTGGAAATGTACTTTTTCGTTCCTTTTGTACGCCCATGTATGCATCACAATTATGGTGGAATTTTAGAAAGTCATGTATGCAAAGATTGCGTGTGGCCTATAATTTTGGATGGAGAGCTCTATATAACCTGCCCTGGAGAGCGAGTGTTAGTAGTCATGAGTCATCAGGTTCGATGTAACATTCCTACATTTGAGGCTGTATTAAGAAAAAATATGCACTTGTTTCTCGAAAGATGCAGAAGGTCTAATTACGTAATGGTTGCCTGATTTGACGCAGTCAGATTGTTTATAATCTTCCTTATTCTTTGAACACTGCAACCGCATTTTACTTTGGGACTGAGTGCTTGAACATTACAGTGTTTGTTCGTTTGAGGGTGTGCATGTCACAATGCATTCGTACTTTACCCGGGCTTGACCAGTTTAGGAATTAGCGTTGCACTCTGCAGTAGTGTTGGACCAAGTGAACAAATAGTGTTAAGAATGCGCCTGCAAGCCTGAGGCTCGGCCTCCAACGCCGTTACAAAACGTTCTGTTAAGTAAGTTTCTGTAGCCCGGTGTCAAGCGAAATTTCTGATTTCACGCCATATGCTCATGAACAGAGCATCATTCTACATATAAAATATGCTGAGAAAACTGATGATTAGGGCTTAAGATTTAGTGCTTAGGTAAGTGTGTCGTGTTAGGGTTGATGTTACAGTTAGAAAAAGAAATTAATTGAAGTCTAAGATTAAGTCCTATATTTTCCACTGGTTTTACTTATTCCCGTACTGTAGCATGTTGTGGGTCTCTGACATCAAACCAAAAAGTTTTAATTTACACAACACACATCAAAAAAGTAATCGCCAAACTTTATTCCTTTACTCTGAGAAGAAAAAAATGGCAAAAAATAATGGGTCAGAAATTTCGCAGAGGTCAGAAATTGTGATTCAGCCTCCAACGATGTTGTTCTGTTTTTTTCTGTTTTTATTAACCAGCGTTGTGCAAAATGTGTGTGTTCGCACTATGGCTTCGTGTCTGCGGGCAAAAAAACATTATTAAATGTGACCGTTTGCGAAAAAATTGTACCACGGTTGAATGATCACGATGACGTCATCGAATGAAATTTCATGAAAATTTCCCACCCCCCGATATGAAGAGCTGGTTGCGCCCATGAAGAGAGATATAGTAAGAGAGATGAAGTAAGTACACTTCACAACACTTCTGTGACAAACCAATGGATGACAAAATGGTCTTGTATTGCGAATGATATTTTCCGAATTGTACACAATCATGGCAAATAAGGTTAATTCCTAGGTTTTCGAGGGAGTGATCGCCTCAAGGGCCACCCCAGGTTTCACCCCTGCTTTGACGACCCCTGGGGACGCCCGTGGTTTCGACGTACCACGAGTTCAAAACTGTTTGCTTGAGTTCAGTGTAAAAGCACACCAATAGCCATAATAATCATTCTTTTCGCATTTACATGTTTAGCAAGAATGCTGACCTGAAACCTGATAACAGAAATTATAGAAAACCATTCCGAATTTTAGGTGTGCGCGAATAGCTGCAATAAATTTGTTTCAAACAAATAATGATAAATCATGAAATTACTTATGATGCTGGTATACAAGGGCACCTATGCCCCCGTTGCCCCCGTAATGCACCCCCGTTCCGGCGTTCCGGCGTCCCTGCCTCTAATGCACATTCCATGCGCTTCCTGAATGAAACCTACGCTGCACTACCCGCGCTACAACCAATTACGGAAATAAGACCAGTACCGTTTATTGACACCATCTGCGTAACCCTAACCTCACCCGTATTGAAGGTAAGCGCCTGATTAGCCTTTGGGCAATTTAACAAGACCGACTGAAAAACAAGTTTGCCCTTGGAAACAGGCGTGCGAATACCAGTGTGCCAACGCTAAATCAAATCCTGTTGCAGCTTGTACAACAGGATCAAAACAACCTACGGGAAAGTGAAACGTTGCATGGAAACGTGAAAGCCTAGAAAATAAGATACTTTCTACCTTTGTGTACAAAAATTTTACCAGCAGTTTCGCTCCGTTTGCAATACATGCTGATGCCTGGGATGAACGAATTGGCATTCGGCCAAATACTACACAATGGTGCAAATGTGATTGATCACGTTTTAAGTGATGGATCAAACGTAACGTCGTTGATAAATGTAGAGGCTTAATCACTAATGTTGAAGATGATATAACTGGTTTGATATCCAAGCCTGCAACGGCAGTTATTATTGGCGTAAGCATGATAACTGTAGGGGCAATATTAATATGCATGGCCGCTGTTGCTTATCGCTATTATAAAACGGGACAAATTCCCAATCCAGACACGGTATTTGATAACAATGCAAAATTGTCGGCTGATGCTACCACAACGCTTTAACACCTACTTCTATCTCCAAAGATCACCAGTAATTCTTCACAGAGTGAAAAAGTTCAATGGAAACGTTTGCAATATGTCGTTGATGTCGTTTTCATTGGCCGTGGTTTTCATTATAAGGCTCTTTAGCATTTCCGCATTTCGTGTACCAAAGATATAAACACAATTGGCAACGACTTTTTTGTTTTTTATATGTTTCCATTGCCCTCAACTCTTCTGCTCCCCCCCTGCGTACCGTTGCTCCGGCGTCCCTGTCTACAAGCTATCTTTGGTGGTGGGCCCTGGGCCCCTTGGACCCCCTAAATCCGTCGCTGGGCAGTCGATCGATGTTCTTGACCAAATGTGAAGATGCTACTCTGTGAAAGCTGGAAGCAGAAGCTGGCTAATCCACGTGTTTTACAATGTAATAGACGTGACACTCATTAATAGCTGGATTATTTGCAAGCACGTTTGCAATTCCAGCATAAATCGCAGAATGTTCATTCAGAGAGTTAGTGAAGAACTGACGGGAGGAAAGGGGTACCCCAGACGAAAGGTTACAAACTGAAAGCAATGCAGCTGTTGCAGAGTGTGCTCCAACAGCGAAAAAACTCAAACCTTGTTCTGTCGGAGGCTGCAGGAACAGAACAACAGATATTTGTTTGATTTGCAAAAAAAACTCTGCGGTAAATATCAGACAAAACAATGCAAAATTGCACCACTTAGAAACGTGTATTTCCGGCTTGTTTAACTCTTGTCTTTTTTGTTTTGCTTGATTCGTCCCCAATATGACACAGTTTGTGCTTTTTCATCTCATTTGAAAAAAATTTAATTCACTGTTTTACTCACAAAACAGCGCGGGCGTCAATTAACGCGCTTGGTAATTCTAGTTAGTTGTGAGCAAGCACGCTTCTGGTATTCACATGACGGACTGAAAAGTCAGATGTTTCGAGGAATTTCTTTTCACCCAATTATTACTGTGCCCGTTTTTCCTCTAAGGAGGGTCGCGGGGGGCAGCAGCCGAGTGCGAAGAGGACTCGAAATCAGTCTCGTGGCCACGGGGGCTTTTGGGGGCTTAGCTCCCCCGAACAAAGCTCCAAGCCCCCCAAACTGAGATATGAAACACTGTAAATCAGTTGATATTTTGTCAATTTTTGGAGTGTCAAGCCCCCCAACACAAACCCGAAGCCCCCACGCAGAAATGCAAATCCCCCCTTTTGAAAACTTTCTGGCGACAGTTCTGCTCGAAATGCCTCGCGGTTTTCAGCAATTTCAGATATTTCTGCTGACTCCACACCAGCGGGGGCAAGTGAGGTCGGAGATGCAATCACGCCACCTGATCCTTGGACGACCTCTGTGTCACGCCAGTAGGACCTCCTTCGCCAATCTTTCCTGAGACATTCTGGACTCGTGGCCGAACCAACGTAGCTGGGATCTCTCTGCTCATGGGGAAGTTGCTTGAAATTCAGGACTTCAGAAATTTCACAGATGCGCACTTTGTCGCGAAATGTGATGCCGCGAAATCTTCGTAAAAATCCCATCTCTGCCGCTTGTACTTGAAATAGCGCTCTTTCACTCGATACCCAAGGTTCATAAACGTAGGTAAGGATTGGAACAAAGACAAAAATTAAAAATTACTGATTGCAATGGTTATAACCTAAAGCAAGAAACGCTTTACAGGCAACTCAATAACTCAGGCCATTTTGTTTGTAGTGTAACTAAAGTGGTTTGACTTGTTCTATAACAAAGTAAATGTAAGTGAGTCATTCTTACAGCATTCAACAAATTCACAAAAAGTTCGCCTGTTTCTGTCACGTCACCGTTAAACTTTCGTTTCTTACGATTTATGTTATTCTAAAATAGCAAACATTCAGACGTTCAAACGCTAAAAGCGCATAAACGTACATCTAATCAGCAGCTGAGCACATTTAGTACCGGGTGGTTTTCTTAGAAAAACAACACAAGGCATCTAGCAGTTTTCACGATTTTCTTGATTGTTGGTTATCACCCAACTTGCTATTTCAAAACACCAATCAGCAATTCAAAATAGCAATAAATAAATAGATTTCTTCATGAAACAAGCAATCACTTGTAAAAACTCTTGTAAACAACCTTATTTTGTACCTACAACCTACACGCAACACTCAGACATTGCAAAAGGTCCCTCTCCGTAATGTGGCCATTTGGATACATCACCTAAATTGTTAGGCCAACATCGAAGGCTAAGGCCAGTGCAAAATTCCATTAGATGGATTCATTATTAGCAAGCAATAACTTATAAAGTATTTGCAAACAAACTTTCCTGCTCTACAAATTGCCTTTAACATTCCACATTTTTCTACGAAAATTAGCTGCCCCAACGAGACCCTCATCCTAGTGGGGCCAAGTCGGAAATAAACTGCCGTCTCGCACTCTGCCTCCCACAGCAAACCCGGAAATATGCTTATGAAGTGTAAGATTTTTACAAAGCATTTTCTTGTCTAAAACAGGTAAATTGTACTTCAAGAACGCATTGATAATACAGGGTGGTCCAAATGGATGCATCCGTTTTTGATTAAAGCATTGTGTATTGAAAAGAATACTTCGCAATTTTTTTACCTAGGCTTGTCTTACAGACATATAAGCTTTGTGGGATGCAAATTTTTCTTTGCACATCATCATTTTGCGAGCACAGCTCAATAGTTTATGTGTTCGTATTTCGTGAAATCGATTTCTATTAAAAACTAATCGATCGATTGCTTGCTTACACCCCTTGTGGAGAGTACACTTACCTGTATATGAGTGTTAATAAATATGCTTCACTGTGTTTTCTGTTTATTTTACCCTAAATATTGTGATGCCGGATGTAAAATCCGCCTATTTTTAAATCCGAAAACGCTTGATAAAGTGGTGGGTTTATTAAGCGGGGTCTACTGTATATCAAAAACATAAGCTGCAACACGCAAAAAGTGGAAAATACGTCGTTCCTAAATAATTGCCCTCGCTGAAACTGGGAAACTATCTGACGCCAATTACCTAGCAACGCAACAAACCCACATCGACTGAATCACGCTAGTATGAATTAAAACAGAGCGTTGGTAGAATGCGTAAACAGAATTGCGTTCGTAAGTTTGCCAGCCGTACCCTGGAGAGCGTCTAATTAGGTGCTAAACGTTGTTGAGGCACGTATCAACATCGGTAATTGCATTAGTGGTGAAAAATTCAAGAAAAGGTGCAAAGACGAATGGTAAAAATGAATGAACGACGCAAAGATGTGCAAGAATTATTTCACACAAGGGCGAATCGTGCTCTGAATATTAATTTGTGCGTAAAGTTTGTGAAGCCATTTTTCTTAAGAGGTATCCAGGAAGTGAAAACTGTGTTGTTCTACAAAAGTAACAGAGTACGCCTTATGCATAGATGGTTTATTCATAATGTCATGGAGCACTGCACAGTGACGCGTTAAGCTTTTTCTTTTCTCTGAAAGAGTTAGCAGGTTGGGCAATGATGTAGCCCAAACCTTTGGGCCATCTTTCTTGTCACACTTGTCACAGTCTTTCTTCCCAGTTTAATGCAATTGTTTTTTCTTCCCAGTTTGATGCAATTGTCATTAGTCCTACCATGTCAGTTATCATGTGCAACGAAAAGATTGAGCAGTTCGCTTTGTCTTTAAGTCAACTTGAGCTGTTGAGGTTATCTTCTTTCCTTTGGTTGAGGCTCCTCTAACCTACTGTTTCTAGAAATAAAGATTTACTTAAATGTCGCTTTTGAAGGGGGTGATTTACCGTTATTGAACTGCTTTTCTTCCGCTGTGGCATTGGCAAACACTGCAGAATTTTCTGCACATTGCCGTGATTCCGTCAATGTGGGTTTGTTGCGTTGCTCGGTAATTGGCGTCAGATAGTTTCCCAGTTTTAGTGAAAGTAATTGTTTGGGAACGACGTCGTTTCCAATTTTATTTGCCGCAACTTGTGTTTTAACTTATTCATTAGTCTTGAGTTGTTTGCTTTCTCTGCTCTTGTTTTGTCCTTTCAATGTTACACCCATAAGCATTGCTTGCAGATATAAGGATTGAGGAATGACGATGCGTAGTGTTACGGGAAATTGATTTCCTATTACAAACAATTGGTGATTGATTCAACTTCGTCGTTTCCGTGTCAATTAGTTGCTTTGGCTGCACTAGTTCTATATGCTATACCTCTTCACTGACACCTTTATAAATAAACATGCCCATTTAATGCATTATTTCAATTAAATCATTATTT
>Ga0210059_1004947_pt1 | contig 21446 bp, 15 predicted proteins | sample Ectturendosymbi2_FD_188042 | JGI IMG/M metagenome (GOLD analysis project Ga0210059, IMG submission 188042) | Ecteinascidia turbinata endosymbiont from Florida, USA - Sample 2 (SPAdes) (version 2) | ecosystem: Host-associated > Tunicates > Ascidians > Unclassified | place: Key West, Florida...
GTGACAAGTCTTTTGCAGCCTTGCAACATTTTGTTCAGATTATTCAAGTGCTGCGAAATATCCACCATAAAGGCAAGGTTTTGCATCTATTGTGAGATGAAATTCTAACACTGGCTTGCATTTTTTTCATGAAGTTTTCAATTTCCTCACGTAAATAAAAAAAAAACGCTTTAGCACGGCACCTCGGCTTAGCCACCTTAAACTTTACATGGCAAATTTCAATTAGAGTTGTACCTAGAACTCCGAAGGTTTCGAAATCGACATCGCTGGAGCTCAAGGTATGTTTTTTCCCGGAGTTATATTGTTAAACTTTATCAACAGTAGTTGAACTTTTGCATGTTCATACCTGTTTGAAAGATCAAACCGGTGTGAACGTGCAAAAGGAAATATGCAGAAAACGGGAAATTTTCTCGTGAGAAAAACAGAGAAAAACAATAAAATATAAGCAATTACGTTCAGGTCGCAAGTAATTGAAATCTATAGTCACCAGTTATTGAAGTATAACTGGATAGACTTCTCAAGCAAGCAAAGACGTTTCTATTTCACAAAATCATCCCGCTAGCCGGATCCAACCACGCAACGGGCCGGATTTGGCCCGCGGGCCGTGTGTTTGACACTCCTGACATAATCTGTGTACAACCTCATTTACTGAGGACTTCACAAAAAACGGAGAACATCGCTTATGCTTGACGACGATTTTATAGTTGATTTTGGCAATGTCGATCAGTCAAGTCTTTTAGCGCCTGGACGTATTGGCATGACTGGCATGCGCTATTGCAGAAACTATAGAAGCGAAGGCAATCGAAAGTACACGTAGCCCCCTCAACTCTTCTGTATACACCGTGCGTCAGGTAAGAAGTGTTGCAGTTGACTGCATCGCCTTGAACTACTGAGGCAAGCACAAGGCCATCTTCTGGCCGCCACAGAAGGTTACAACACCACTTAACAAAGTCTTTATAATACCCGGATTGGTGTCGAACTTCATATATACCAGCACTGAACCGCATGCCCTACCAGCTGTAGGCTACGGGCTGGTCATTCTGTCCTAAAACTGAAAAAGACCGCAACCAATGAACGTATACGCTGATTGCAGTGTGATTATATTGCAGTAACAGAGGATAAACCGCCAAAAGGTCACAACAAAGCTTATACAAAATCAGCTCTGAAAATGGCTTGTTGCCATACATACAGCGCAGTTCTAACTGTTGTAATTTCAGAGTGGACTCCAGAGCGTCAAAAAGTGTTTTCACATAACAGATCAGAGCATTTTTACGTCTCTTTGCATTTTACCATATTTTTTGAAGCAAAATTTTTTAGAGACCTTGTAGTGTATAAGGATGGCGCAACAGGGCAAAAAGTAAAAGATGTTCGTCTTTTTCCAAAAGCATAATGAAAAGTAGAAGCCCAAACTTTTGAGGTACTTTGTTAACGCTCAATGCAGTTTCACTGTTTTCTCGTGTCACCGAAAAGCTGTTTTCTTCGAGTCACCGAAATGTCAATCAAATGTTTTTCCCTTAAAATCATTACGGAAAAAACTCCGCTAAAGAAAATACTTCTCAGGTTTTACAGAAGCAAACGTAATCTATTCCTCATAAAGCTTGTTCATTATACTTGCATGAGAAGTTGTTTATGAAGATATTTGATTTCATATCCTTACGGTCAGGGTTATCAGCAAAAGAAACTGCAACCAAATTGTGCAGTGAGGTCAAACAACCATGTTCTTGGCTAACATTGTTGGAATCTTCATGTTCATGCTATGTTCTGATGAAAAGCAAGTGGGAGACGCTAATCCAAAACGTTCTCTATTGATAGCAAGCCACAATTTAACCAGGTGGGGATTAGCCAGGGAATGTTTTTCAAAAATAAACGATGCGCCGGCGATTAGACCTATCGATTGCTTCGTTTCGGACACATAATTGCCTTTCGTTTGAATGTCAAATGTTCGTGTTCAATTTCATGCTTCGCTGAGCGTAAATCAGAGCTGAGAAAACAAAAATTTTAGGGTTCCCTTGAGGTCATGGCCACCAAGCCTTGTTTGCCCAGAAGTTCTTCTGTCTGCCCAATAAACAATTTTCAGAAAATTAAAGTGACTCCACCGTGAAGTTGAACTGAGTTCATGACAAGGATTGAAACTAGGAGTCGCGACAAAGCAATATGGGCCCTGTGGTTGTCTGGAACAATTGCAGGATTGTTATTCATTTGCTGAAAGCCATCTGAAAAGGGCTTTGATTCTGTGAATTTCATCAAAAAAGCTGTACGTCGACATCGCTCCAACCTACCAACCATAACGGATTGTTGTTGCAATGCATGGTTTTTAACTTAGCAATGACTGACCTTAGATTTTTTTAGTGTTAAAGATCTGTTTTTCACGTTTTATGTTTTTGTTTTTTACACAAACATTCTCAAATGAAGGAAATCTACTATCTTAAATGTAAGATCTGATTTTTCCGAAATGGCAGAAGGCACTTCGCAATCTTTCGTTATTTTCTCAAACTGATACTTGACCTTAATTTTAAACACTGCGACTTGTATTTGTCACATGGACGAAAAGCAGAAAGTATGATTCATATTGTGGAAAAAAGTTTTTACATAAAGTCTAGACTTCTTATTTTGGGTATAACTTGTTGTTTTATGTTTAGTTATTGAAATGCGGTCAACATATGTAGTCGATGCTAGGTTTCCATTTGCCCCTAACCTGAGATTGAAACAAAAAGGTTTGGATAACTAATTGACAATTGGGATTCATAGCAGTATTAATAGAATTAAAAAAACTTGGCAATATTGCGGAAATGCATATCGCGAGTTTACGAACAGTGTGGAAAATAACCCAAACGTTCTCTTTTCTAATCAAACAAAGTTACAAAAATGAGTGTGAAACATTCGGTCCATGAAATATTCATCAACAAAGACGTTTGAAAATAATCATCTTCACAGCAAAAACATTCGCTTGTGGAAGTTTCCATCCTGGACCTATTACTAAATATATTTGGGGTTTTGGAGAATTCTTTATCGAATTTGGACGTTAAAGCGTTTTGATCAATATTCTCAATCACCTTGTGTTCCTGCCTTTTTATTACAAAGGCAATTGAAAAATAAGGAAACCTATAATTTAGAAATCCTCCTCCAGTAAAACTCACGAATCAAAACAAACCTACCAACTGCACAGCTTTCAATTAGAAACGTTGAAAATTTATGAGAGGCTGCTCCCAAACTTGCCGCAAGCTCAAAGGAAAGCAAAAACGATTAAACGTTTTTTATCAGTTTTAGTCTATGGACTAACTGCTTGGGGTAATGTTCATTCATTGCTCTAAGCTGCTGCCTTATAACGAAGTCTACGAACGTATATACTGTAGGTATTGCCGAGCTGCACGTCCATGTTGCCCACAATAAAACTGGTGAGAGATCTTTTTAGCTGTAGCAACAGACAACTCATGCAAAACCAGTAAAACTCCAAATCACTGATTATAATAAAAAACAATTAGTTACCTATGTGACGCAAAACTTTAAAATTAAATTGTTTGTCTTGAGCAAAACCATTGCAATATTGCACAGTTATTCATTTCATTCAGGGGTACACAACCTTTTCGCTATTGCCGACGCATCACGTTTATTTGCATGAATTACGGCCGCCAGTGAGTTCAAGATATTTAAATTTTTTTATTGTTTCTGTTCTGCTTACACACATCAGTTTGGCCATCTTTCTACGAAGTATCCGCATACAGTAGGCAAAGAGTTTTCGCTAATGCAGGGAGGCCATAAACTTTTATTTTAAACTACATGTGCACGGCCTCATAAACTTTTATTGAAGGCCACAGGTCGTGCACCCCTGATTTCATTCATTCATTTTCGTTCCCACTTTTCCTTTGGAGAGGGTCGCGGGGGCAGCAGCCCCAAGCGAGGACTCGAAATATCTCGCGGTCAACAGCAATAATTCAGGTAGTTCCGCTGGCTCCACACCAAGACGGGGTCAAGCAAGGTCGGAGATGTATAGTCACACTATCTGGTCCTTGGACGACCTCGACCAAGATTAGATGCTACATATAAACTTTCACTTATTTTTAAACTTAAAATGATCGTAAAAGTGATGTGATTTTGGAAAAAATGCTTTGCAAATGCAAGATGATTTAACCGCAATGGTGGGCGGCCTGGAATGGAGCATGCGTTACAAGGAACAAGATAGCAATGGAAGAAATCGATTGCATATGAAGAAAGCCACGATCCTCATTTTCCCGCAATCGCTAATCCTTTGCAAAAAAGTGCAAGAAAGGAAGGTTCAGATAGCTGATGCCGGCAGCCGCAGTTGCGTTTACTGATGGAGAGACAGTGGTTGAGAGAATCTTTTGTCAGCTAACATGTAGCAAGTCATACGAAGTGAAAAATACTTTTCTTTCAAAAGTGAAAGGAAATTTCATCTGTCTTTTTGAGAATAAATTTAGATTGAGCTAAATTTTGATAAATAGTCCGATTGCTTTTTATCAACAACAGCTGCTTGAGCTTTGCACATCATTCTGACTTAAAACTGTATAAGGTTATCACAGGAAAAGCTACAGATTACAATAAAAAATGTACCAAGACAAAGTAATGGAGCTTGAAACAATTAGTTCCTTGTTCTCATTGCTTTAATTAGTTTTGCATAGCCGAGTTATAGATGCATTCAATTTTTTGTTTTCAAGGTCCTGGTGTCGGTTGGCACTTGTCATACAATTGATTTCAAACAGCATGAGAAACCTTGCTGCTGTTCATCAGAAGCAACTTGGGGACTAGCGATTAAAACCAAAAGGATAAATTGTGAGTTATCGAATTTCACAATACATGTTAAATTTATCGGCCTGACTTTTTCCCAACGTAACGTCAGAAACAACAACAGGTCTTACTATGCTGCTCATATTCTAGGATTGTGCTGAAAATTTGCATGTCCGCAAAGGAATGAAACAGGAGGTCTAGCGGCAGAAAATGCCAAAAATCACGTCAAAGTGGACACTGTGTGTCAATTTTTATAGCAAAAATGTGATTTGGGCCAAAAGTAAATGAAATCAGAGAAGGTAGGAGCAATTGCGGAATGAATCGTGTAAAGTTGGAATTAACGTTAGAAAGGGGGGAGTGGAGCCTTGACCCCTTTGGATTTTGAAATTTGACATTTTCCTGTTAAGGTTTTGAAAAAAAGGTTGTTTTTCGTAGTTTCGAGTGGTTGAAATGAAATTTCACCACTGTTGGCCCCTCTGGAAAACTCCACTACTGCCCTCATCTGAAAGAGATTTTTCCGATGCCCATTAATGGATGGATCTTATAAATGAAACTTCCGATGCGCTTCAGTGAGCTTTCTTCTTTTTTGTAGTCGTCACTTCACTCATGGATGGAAAATGCAGAAACTTATTCAAGCTTCAGACGATATTATTCAAGTTTCAGACGATATTTTTCAAGCTTCAGACAATATTTTTCCACTTTGCACGAAAACCATTCGTCACATCCGGTGGTAGGACAATGACAAACTTCCGGTGTCAGGATAGTGACAAAAGTTTCACGATAAACTAATTTCTCCCCCCAATGAAATCCTCCTGCATACGTATGTTCAAGTCCCTTGGGGCTGGACAAAAGATAAGGTAAAAAAAGTCCGAAATCAGTAATTGCTCTTTGCTTTTGTTTTAAAACTTAGAGTGAAAACTGGAAGTGGAAGGAAAGAAAACAACTTAAAAATTTTTTTTTATCAAATAATTCAAGGAAAACTCTATGTAAGTCAAATGAGAACAATAAATATTTTCAGCTTTTTATTTTAATTCCACAAATCGAGACAAACGAACGTAAAACTCAGCATTGGACAAACCAACTATCTTACAACAAAAAATGCACATCCCCAGTTTGTTCTGATATACTGTAAAAAGTTCAAAGCTGTTTAAATGCTTTTATAGCATCATTGAAAAATAATCTTAGCTTAAAATAGGTTCGCTATTTCCTTTAATTTTAGCACAGCACGTGAATGTTTAGTTTGAGTAAAAAGTTCTTCTCTAAAATTAAACCTTTTGATTGACATTGTCAATTGACCTTGTCAATCAAAACGTTTGACATTATTGCTTAACTGTTATTAGAAGTTTTTAAAGAAACGCATTATTTTACGACTTGGTTGAATTCATTGTCAACAAACGTAGAAGGTGAGCGGCATTACATAAGCAGCTTAGAAAACACGACAGTTTGGGATACCGTGATGATTTAAAGTTAAATTTTGGCTCATAGCAATTCATACAAAATACCTTTGTTTTTCAAAGCTCTAATACAATTGGTAAATTTTTTCCAGCACTGGAATGTTTTGCTGTAATTTATGACTGACTGTTTTTCTGACAATATCATAAGCTCAAAGCCGGCCAAATACATTGCAGCGAAAAATCACAATAATGCCTTGTATTTAAGGGATCTGTCAATACAGAAATATAAAACTGCAGCATCTACGTTTATCTCCAAATGAGAGATTTTTCCATTTCGTGAAAGTAGAGAAAAGCACGTGATCGTCCTGACATACACCAGCTAAAGAGAAAATGAACGCGATCTTTTAAAAACGCCAAATATGCAAAGCATGAACCTCAAAGTGTGGAAATCTGTAATAACAAAATTGAAGATTGAACACGGCGTTCCTCAACAACTTTTTTGCACTTCCAGATTTTTGCCATTTAAATCTGTATAATTTGTTACTATGCAAGCGTTGGAATCCATTGTTCACAAACTCACTGCCAACCGATATCCATCCAATGACTCCGAAAAGATTCCAATAGTTGAGGGTTTTCAGCAGACATCCAATGGTTGCTCGGCGACGAGCACAGAAAAAGAGGTCGGTATCTTGTCGAGTGCACATAAAGATGATGACAAATCCAACATTTTTACCGATGGTTGCCAAGGCAACCATAAGTCTAAAAGAAATGGAGAAGTTGAAAAAACAAGCATCACTTCTTGGGATGCAGGATGGAATGTTTCGAATGCCACTCAGGTACCTTATTAACTCTTTGTATTCCTTAAGACCAATCATGCCATGCGTTTGAGATAATTATTTGCTGCATGGTGCAATTTTCATTTATGCCAAGATAAAAAGGCAGGAAAGTGTTTGGCTGTAATCGTGTTTTTTCGCTGCAATTAAAATATTTTTGTCTAATCTACTGGGGTGTGAAAACAAGTTTTAAAGTAAGCAACGATCATACTTTCGTAACACAACAGGGTTCTACGATAGTTTACTCACCAAACCCCGAAGTTCCAAACGTTTTCTTAACTTACCTGCTCTTACAGTCTCTCCGGATGCCGGTTGAAACCGTTTGTTTTCGGAATTCGCTTTGTAGGCGAGGAACTGCCAGGCATGAAACTTCGAACAACATAATTTAGTAGATGGATGTTTTAGTGCTTTGATTGCATTTGGATAGATAGGGAAACAAAGTTTCATTGTTCTCCCGCTGCACCCCAGTAAGGGTTTTATAAATCCGCGCTTACTTTCGCTGCGCCCTGTATATTATGCAGTGGCGTGACTAGAGGTTTGAGCCAGGGTGGGAGAACTTAGATGAAGGGTCCACTGGTCATCGTAGGGAGCCCACTAATCAACACTCAGAAAAAATTTGAGAAATGATGGTGAATCCGAATGTGGGTGGCTATACTAGAACCCTAAATCACCGGAAAACACTCCGAAAAACGCAAAAAAGAACAACCTACTGAAAACCAAAAAAACTAAATACAAAAATATAAGCTGCGTGGGGTCCCGGTTTTTATATTTAGCGTTCCAGGTGGAGGGAGGGGGTGGTTCGCACCCCTTCTCTCCTGTCAGTTACGCCACTGACGTTGTGCCGTTCGGCTACACTGAGGAGGTTGCGTTGGTGCCAGTTACTGACAGCACCGCACGTTAATCTTGTTCTTGCACATTTCCCAACATCTGCCTCGCGAAACACCTCTATATGTTTGTGGGCTTACTGCGTTTGATCTTAGAGCCAATGCTGTTTACAGACCATTGGCAGGTGATGCGTTGCGTTATTTTCTGTAGCAAAGGCTATTGAAGACTTAATTGAAACCTTTGCAAGAATACGCTGTAAAGCAAACACTGAAATGGTTCCAATACGCATAAACTGCAGTTTTAAGGCAGTGATGCTGTTACTTTCAGGCTTTTGCTATTTCTTTGTGTCACTTATATTTATGTCATACGCAAAGATTTAACTCTTAATAAGAGTTAAAGAAAAACTTCAGTTTGTGAGATTTGCACGTAAAATTTACAGCGTTTTTATATCATGAATAAATGTGAAACTTGGTAGTCACGAATTTTGTTGACTGTGCGCATATCCAGCCTCAAAGAAAGCAAACGTAGGTTCACCCAATAACACAGGGCACGAGTTCCTCCATTTATCGGCATTCACAAACTCTGTGAGAAAAGCCAGATAAGAGTGTCGCTAGCTTCGCGGTATAAATGAGTTCCAGCGATTTTGAGACCTTGCAAGGGGTAATGCCTGTTCATTCAAGCTTCTTTGAAGATTATCCTTACAATTATTATTACGCCACTCGCCCTCTGCGTTACGTCGTGGACGAAGCACTTGAACACCGGACAACGAACTGATCTGTGCAATCAGGTTGTCGATATTGCATGTCATGCTGACCTTCTCAGAAACACGCCAAGCTGTCGCAACCCACATACCGCACAAGGAGACGCTGCAGCGGAGAAGAAAGCTGACGTGTGAAGGACACGTCATCCACGCTGCTGAGAACTGTGGTATGGTCGGGAAAACAAAACAGCAACCCACAAAACTGCATAAATATTCACAATCTCTACGAAAGGACAGTTACTAAAATATGAGCAAGCGCAAGAACATGAATAACAAACGTTTTTTTTTTAAATCAACACATGTTTTGTTTGGCAATGTAATACTTTCAGGATTTCGGTACTGTCCGGTCATAAACAGCAAAACGCAGGTGAGTAAAAGCAAAATGTTTTGAGAAATAATGTTGTTTTTCATGCTCTTCATCTCTATTTAACCAAAAATCATAGTATGCTTTGGTTAATCCTTTTTTTCTAAATAACATTATCATTTCTAGCTTAAGTTTCAAATCCGCTGATTGGGAGTCTCCAGCCATCAGTAGCATATGTGAGGGTGCTGCTCTCAGAGCTTGTCGCACAGGACACGTACCTTCGTATGTTGCGGACGTCGGCTCTAATTATATCGTGGATCTCTTGTGACGTCAAAGGCAGCGTCGCGCTAATAAAAAATCACTATCCATTGCGGTGCAAGAAACAAATAAGTCAATCATGATTAGCAGTAAGGTAGGCCGTGTGACCATTTCTATTGTGCGAATGCGAATTATTCACTAAAAAGCGAAACGAAAAACACAGGCTGATGGAAGAGACACAAGCCGAGAGCGAAACGCGGAACACGAAAAGCAAATTATTCCTCAGGCCTTGCTTTATTTTTCATCGCAGGGTTTGTTCGTTCTCGGTCTGCCCTACGCGATTTTGCACGGCGGTTATTTCGGGTTCGCCTTGATCGTTGTGACTGCTGTTGTATGTTACTACACTGGAAGCATTCTTATCGACTGTCTGTACCACCAGGATGCTGAAGGCAACCAGAAAAGGGTAAGAAACAGTGCTGAGAAAATGTAAGGAGTTCTTTCAACACAACGAAACGCTATATTTTTAAAGAAGCAACACTTAAACTCAAGTGGAACTGAGGACACTGTACGGTCCTGATACAGTAAATATTCATTGTACAAGAGCAGAGTCGGGTTTCTGTTTCTAGCCGCCCTTAGACTACAGAATTTTTGCCGCATCCTTTGCACCTAAAAGGAAATTTTCTCCCTGCCGTGTGAGTGCCAAAGGCACGATCATCCAATTTTTGAAAAATTACATATAATATATCGATTTTAGTCACAGCCTTCAAATGCACTGCAAAATGCCGCAGCAAAGCAACTCAGCAAAAACTTAAGAAAATGTTTTGCTGCCCCTCAAAATACTGCCGCCCTAGGCTATAGCCTCAAAAGGTTACGTGGGAAATCCGGCCTGTCCATGAGTATGAGTAGGCTATATAGCTGGAGAAAGTTTTATTTAAGTGGCTGTTTGCAGTGTTTCAAAAAACTGATATGCACTGAAGTTAATTTTTTTGTTCAGCGATAAACATTTTGTTGTTTTAGACACGATCATCATACGTAGAAGTTGCGTCGGACTGCATGGGCCACAGATGGGGGAGTTTGGTGGTAAACGTCTCGCAGCTGATTGAGCTTTTAATGACGTGCGTGTTGTATGTCGTAGTCTGTGGGAACCTTTTGGCAAACAGCTTTCCCCACGCCCCTGTTGGAGAGACTGGATGGTAGGTTCCTGCGAAAAGTGCCTTTACTGTTTGTTGCGATAAGCAAACAAATGAACGTTACGTCGTAACATTTTAAATAAATCTAAGTTTTCTTGAATAAAAAGTTGGTTGTGGCGTCACTCAGAACTTACAATAACAGAGAATTTGAAGTAGTCACAGTGCGTCAAAGTTTTGACAATCACATACGTTTCAGGGCGGTTATGGCGGCCATCTTGCTGTTACTGTGCATCTTCTTGCGAGATTTGAAAGCCGTTTCTCGTCTCAGCATGGCTTGCTCTATGGCGCAACTAGTGGTGATGTTGATAACCATGGTCTACTGTATGAGCAGGATCAAGTCTTGGTCTTGGAGTAAGGTAAAAATTGTAGTAACATTTAAATTCAGATATGGTGCCAAGCAACAGACGTACTGCTTTGGCTGCAAACTGCCTTTACTGTTGGAGTAAAACATAAGCTAAACGAAACAAATTTCAAGTAGGACTTCTTTCACTTTCTCAATTAAAGTGATTAGGTTTATTCAGTGTTTTAAGTTGTGTTTCTGTAATTTGCTGCAAATCATAAACTTAAACACCAGGGTTGCGGAGTGGGAGGTAAAATGTTCGACTCCGACCTTCCCAAAATTTCCGACTCCGACTCCCGACTTCGGCTCCTTAGCATAACATGAATGAAGTTTGGCTGTCAACAGTTTTGCAGCAATTAGCAATCAATGGAATCCTTGGTACACAGCAAGAACTATCTGTTTCAATGAAAGGTTCAGACGAAACTGTACCATTTCAATAAGCATGAGTTAGGATTCCTAGCTTAGGAGTGCAATGTATAAAATGGTTCAATTGGACTTCCGGAGTCGGTGTCGGATAACAAGATCCGACTCCGACTCCTGTGATCTTAGGAATCCGACTCCGACTTCACCCAAAACCTCTTGACTCCGTCTCCGCAACTCTGTTAAACACTAAAGTTCAAATGAGCAACTTGCCAATGCATCATTGAAGCAAGATCGCCGATGCCGTTTCATCCAGTGCTTCGTTCCGCTGGCATTTTCTTAATCGCGTTCATATCTACGTAGTCAAATACCGTCCCATGAATGGCCATCCATCCAATCTGTTAAAACCACTTGCAAAGCGTTATCTGACGAACCGGAGTAAATTAATTCAAGCACAATGACAGTCTCGTGGTGAGACACAATTCGAAAGAAGGTTTCATGCAGGTAATCGCCGTTCGCCCTTAACTGACCTGTCAAACGATTCATCCTCCAAAAATTTTCCCACCACTGATTTCTTGAATCAAACAATCTGACGTAGCTGTTGACGGTTTTATGGAGGAGTGATTGCCTTCCAAATGATGCTCAGTAGACCAAATATTTAGGAACTCGCAAGCAAGCCAGCATTTATATGATGACTTGCATTGAATATGCCTGTCTTCATTTATATTTGCATTGACTTAATGAATTTTTTCAAAAGCTGTTAAACCTATTCTATATAACGTAGCTAAGCATGAAACCAACCGCTAACGTGTTCTTTACAAACTTTGAGGAAACTAAAGAATTCCTTTGATTTTTTTCCAAAAAGGCTCGAGCAGCATAAAAGCACTGTGCATTGCGGGGCTGCATTAATCAACAAGCAAACTGAATCATAGATTTGACTTACACATCTGGGGCTTGGGCGTTAAACACCTGCTGCTTCGGGGTATTCCTGTTCTCCTTCGAACTTTGAAAACAACGCCTGGATCTTGCAATTCACGTTGTTTTTGTATCTTCATAAAGTCCCGAGCTCTTATCCGTTGCGACTCAGAGTTGCAAGAAAAGCTGTTCGAATACTATCCCGTCATATGAAAAAAACTCATGTTTTTTCAGGTAAAAATCAGCATCGATGCAGAGTTCCCCGTTTCCGTTGGAGTGATCGTGTTTAGTTACACTTCACAAATATTTCTTCCCTCGCTAGAGGGCAGCATGGAGAAGAAGGAAGAATTCAAGCCGATGCTTTTTTGGTCGTACGTTGCCTCATGCGTCGTCAAAGCGCTCTTTGCAATGGCATGCTTTCTTACTTGGGCTGAAACTACCAGGGACGTCGCAACAGACAACCTGCCCTCTGGAATTAGGATTGCTGTGAACGTCGTGTTGGTTGTGAAAGCACTGCTTTCTTATCCTCTGCCCTACTATTTGTCTGTTGAAGTGTTGGAGCAGCAGTTTTTCACGAACGCAACCGGTGACTGGGGATCTCTTTTCAAAACGAAACGCAATACTTACACTCAATTATCCGAAACAACAACTCCGACAACAAGTCAAACTACCAGCTTCGCTACCTTCCATGCTGGAGATGGATCTGATGATGAAGAGACAAAAAAAAGAATCCATTCTGTATCTGTGGTAAGTATCTTACATGAACTGCAAATTGTTAATTCGCAAACGTGTTTCTAAAACATTGCCGATATTTTGTTTTTATTCGATGTCAAAAAGCTGAATCCGTTTGAACAGATGTGGGAGAAGTTATTATACATTTGAATAACAAAACTTTAATGTTGGGATTGTCTTGGAACTCAGTTCGGTTGGACTGAATCTTTAGTGAGAATTGTGATACGTAGCAGCTGATGGCTATGTTTTGATACCAATTTAGGTATTAGAGTTACTCACAGGAAATTGTACTGGTTAGTAATAAACACTTTTGGAAGACTAGAAAACGTGATATGTTTTTAAAATAAAAAAGAAACCAATCACATTCAAAGTAGACTCAAATTGGACCAAACCATCTTTCCTGAGACTAAAGTAGATTCGCATTTAGTTGAACTGCACACAAAGCGCAGTTCGAATTGTTACCTCTTACTTTTAAAGGAAGAAAACTTTTAAAACGTTGCCCTGGAAACTGTCGAATAACGACCAAGTTAACACAATTAGTTTTCTTGAGGGCGGTGGTTTGATGTAAAATCAGATGCAGTTAAAATATTAAGCGTTTGAAGCTCTAATGCGCAACTGTAGATCTTCAGAACATGTCAGGCAAAAAAGGTTGGGTTAAAAACTGGCCGGTGGTTTTTGGGAATTGAAAAAATATTAAAAACACTGACGCGCAAAGCCAGTGTCACCCCGGATTTTGGCAAAGTTTTCAAAGTTTTGCAAAACTCAACCAAGTTTTCTTCTAGCACAATACGCCCAACCAATTTGCTACATTTCGCAAACAGAACAAAATCAAAAAAAGGAGTGCGACACGATATCAATTTCAATTTCTCTTTCAGACTTTGGACAACAGTATCGAATCGCGTGCTTTCCCATCTTGTTACGCTGCGAGCGGTCAACTTCAATTGTGGGCGCTCGCGCTGCGTGCCTTGCTTGTTCTGAGCACTTTGTTGATGGCAATTTCCATTCCTCATTTTGCATTATTGATGGGCTTGACCGGAAGCCTAACTGGAACAGCGTTGGCCTTTTTGCTCCCCTGTACTTTCCACCTCCGGCTAAAATGGCGGGAACTGTCTTGGAAAGTTGTTTTGGTTGATGTGGGAATATTTTTAGTGGGAGTACTTTTCTTAGTTACTGGGATTTACTATTCAATTATAGCTCTTTATAAAGTTTACAACCCTGTGATGCTAGCCTCACCTTTTTCAAACAGTTCAATCCATAATCAGACTGATGCCAGTTCCCAGTGGCTCCCTGGTTTCCCGGGCAACCGAAACAAACAAAGTTTATAGCGAAACACTGCGTTTTTGCCACCTGAATCATTGTCAAACTCTTCTTACAAACATCTATCTGCTGTTGGTCAGTGATGCAGCGCAATCAATTTTCGATCAATGCAAGAGCTATCCGATTGAAAAGCAATCAACTGAAGAAATTGGTTGGATGTTAATCTTTCCTAAACATCGATCGTGTCTATTCTGCTGCTGCTTATAAACCCGTCTGAAATATTGATCGTAACTATTATGCAGCTGAAAACAACTTTGGATCAAATATGTTTTTCGCGCTTGCGCAGGAAATTGATCCATTGTCATAAATATTTTCTTAGCTTGACACATTGCCGTGTCTTTGCATAGCCCGCATTTATGCAATGTGGTGTGTTGTTACTGTGTTATGCAATGTGGTGTGTTGTTAATGTGTTCTCTTTACCAGATTTGCTGTTTTTCGCGAGAATAGCGCAGTTAAATTGAGTGCGATTCTGTCTTTCATCAACAAACGCTATAAAACTCTATTTCTTGTGATTGTTCATACGAATGTTCATTGTGACGCAGGGTCATAATGCAGTCTTCAATGAGAACTGCATTGGCCAGCTGGAGTTGGATTATGCTCCAAAGAAATCTAGGAGTCAATTCTATAGCGGGAGCCATCTTCACATCAGTCATCGAAAGCACAGAAATGTGTCATATATTGTACAATAGGTACAAATGCTTGCTTCGCAAGCTGGGTGGTCTGCTTTGGCTTTCTTTTTTCTCATGAGTTAAAGTTACAAGGCTTTGGGGCACTAATTTTCAAACGCAGCATTGTTTAAGAACTCTTCATTTTCAAATCGAAAAGTGCTTGAGCTTTCTTACACTGTGTCTGTGATAATGGTGATCAGAAGGGGGACAGGAGCCTTGGCCACCCTGATTTTGAAATTTGACATTTTTCTATTAATTCTTTAGCAGAAAAATGTTGTTTTCTTTTAGTTTCGACTTGGCTAAATGAAATTTCACCACTATTGCCCCCTTGGAAAATCCTTCGGGCGTCCATGGCTGTGATGTTATTTTTTTCACTTGTTTTTTTGAAGCAAAAACGTATATCAGACCTGAAGAAGTAATCTTGAGACAACACTATTTTTTAAGCTCAATTTTATTTTATCCTGAGCTCACATCACTCTGTTTCCTATTGTTTTCAAGCACCACAAGTATTTGCCTTGATGGCACCCAACCAAGTTCCCCGGTATAACCATCAGAAGTAGCGACCTTCAAGAGCTCATTAGTGGAATCATTACATGCTTTTACTTCTTTTTACTCCGCTTCAAAGCTTTATATTCAACATCGGTTTATGTCAGAAAATACCAGAAAATATTTTTTGCTTGGGCTGTTATGATTTTGACTGCTGTTTGGCTTCAGCGTGTGTATATATGGTTTATAACATTGTTAGGGAAAATACGATAGAGGTAAAATGCAAATGAAAAAAGTGGTTGCTTCAACGTTTGTGTGGCACCACCACTCATCGCAATTTCATGGATGTGTTTCAAATGCATTTGATTCAGAACCGATGGAAACCAATTCTACAACCGCTTCCCACTTTGTCATGTTTCGTCACAAATATTCATAACCCCTTTCAAAATTAACGACACGTTTTGCAAACACCACGTGCTTTACACAAAAACGATACATTTGTTTCCGTCGAAAGTAAACTGACTATTTTGTGTGATGAACGTTTTCCTTCTTGATCACAGTCTTTTGGTTTACAACCACAGTTGCGGAGTCGGAGATTAAATGTTCGACTCCTTAGTACAACATGAATGAAGTTTGGCTGTCAGCAATTTTGTAGCAACTAGCCATCAATGGAATGGTGGTTGGCTACACAGCAAGGATTCTCAGTTTCCATATAAATTTTCAAAAGAAACTGTACCATTTCAACAGGCACGAGTTGGAATTCCTAACTTAGGAGTGCAGTGTACAAAATTATTCAATTGAACTTCCGGAGTCTTAGTGATCTTAGGATTCCAACTCCAACCCAAAAGCCTCCGACTTCAGCTCCGCAACCCTGTTTACAACTGATGCACTGCTGCCACATATAAAACCAGCCATAGTTTTTTTCCGCTGGGATGAGCCATATGTTCACCGCAAATGATAACCTAATATTCTTGGCTGCAAGTTGTATTTCTGACACAAACGTGGGACCATTGGTGTGTACTCCGCTACATTAGGTCTACATTATCGCAAAGGAACAAAAAAATTATCCGCAGGGGCGGATCCAGGGGAAGTCTACCCCTCTCCTAAAACCTACTAAAGTAGGCTAACTGTATTCACCATGAATTTGCACAATTCGGCAAACAACATTCGCGATATAAGGTCATCTTGCCGTCCATTGTTGTGAAGTATACTTAATCTCCCTTACAGTAACCAGTAAAGAACCCGTAATCGACTACGAAATATTACGAAAATCGCCTTCCGTAAATTTACTAGCTGGATCCATCCCTGGTAGTAGGTCACTTTTATTTTAGTCAAATTTTGATCATAACTTGTTTTCAATATAAGTCACTGAAATGGGTCTTTATGGGTGATAAAACAATTACCGCCATAAATCTAGGATATACAGGCAGTGCCGGATTTACCTATAGGCTATATAGGCTTGAGCCTAGGGCCTTAAGATCCAAGGGGGCCTCCACAAACTGTGGTACGCATAGAGTCAATGGCCGTTATATGATCATTAAACATTCAACGTCGTCAAAAATTTATGTCTTAATTAGTATTCATGATATTTGGTTTTATTCAACTTTCGTGGTGATAACGCCAGTGTCTTCCAACGAGTTTCTATGGATCTCAATATGACGGTTGGTCAAGCCGCACGCCAACTATTGTGTCGATATACTCAAAGCACGCTGTCTGCTTCCTGTATTTGCTGAATCGTGCCGACTGTTATGTGTGACTTTATCAAAATAACTTGCGGCTGTTCATGTTTGAAATGCACCTGATCAGTGGCAGGGGTGCGAACCGCCCCACCCTGCCAAGCTAAATGTTAAAACCGGGCCCCTACCTAGCTTGTATATCTGTATTTACTATTCTTTTGGTTTCAGTAGATTGTTGTTTCTTTGCGTTTATCGGAGTGTTTTCCGTTGATTTCGGGTTTTTGTATAGCTGTTCAGTACCGGATTTTCTATTGTTTTTCAACTATTTTCTGAGTGTTAGCCAGTGGGCTCCCTTCAGCTAAGTTTCACCATGGCTCAAACCTCTAGTTACGTCACTGCACCTGATCAAAGCAAGGTTGTACTCCAGATAAGAGCTATGTGTAGGGCTAGCAGCAGTATCCTACAATAAAACCATAGTTGTTTTTTAGGTGACTGAGCAATACAGTAGTTTTGTCAGCATTTGTATCGCGTAAGGTTCGATTGGTATTTTTAGATGTGATTTTTTCTATTTGAATTTTCTTCAGTAAAGTCATTCAGAAATCAGATTGCTATTGGAGCTTTATTCCTGAGCTTGATGGTCAATAACTGCTCAGGCGAAAGACCCTTTTCAAGATTCAAAAGAATTAAAAATGAATTGAGCAGTCGCTATGCGCCAGGAGAGGTTGTCCAAAGTGACAAACTTAGGCAAACAAATTGTAATGAATTCTTAGATAATTTTGTTATGAAGAAGGCCAGGACAAAACCTTTTAGCTGTTTGCTGTGTCATGTTCAGCCTTACTTGATTCGATGATTTTCGCATTTTATTTCTTTATACGTAGGCCTATTTCAATAATGAGAGCATAAGCGAAATTTAAACCACTCCAGTCGCCACGGTGGGCAATGGTGAGCTCAGACCTTCCAAATTTCAATATGAAACACTATAAATCAGTAAGGATTTTTTCAAATTTTCAGAATCGTGAACCAATAGTTACAACCATTTGGGTGCGTTTCACGTGACGTAGGCCTATTTTGCTCGTGTGTGTGAGATTTTTATAGCCGTGCTAAGCGAGTTGCAACGTGGTCCTCACGTTGCACTTTAAAGTCTTCATGCCGCCACACATACTATATAGGTGCAGTGTGTTTGTTTTTTTATGAACACAGGTAAGAAAAAGCAGATGTGATTCATGAAACAACGTAGACCATGTGTTTTATTAAATATTTCAATTGTAGCGATTTCGGTTGGTTTGCCTGTGGCAGTTAATAATCCTGTTCCCGCCGGCCAAGTAGGATTTCAACAAATCCGTGCAATTTAACGCTTTTGCGTCGAAGGCAGCAACAAACGCAGTGATCGTGTGCACTCCAGTAAGGATTAAGAATTTTTTACTAACCGTACTTTCAGAGCGTCATTTTCGGATTTTGGGAAATAGATTTAACGTTTTCCATTTTTTTCCTCGCAACAATGAGAGAGGGGGCCTCAAGTGGATTAGCCTATGGCCTCGCATAAGTTAAACCCGGCCTGGATACAGGTCTATTAAACTGTAAGAATTTTCGTCTTCAGGACCAACAAAGCAAAACGAACGTGAATTGCAAACATGCACCGACAAAAAGCGAAGTTATCATATCACATTATTCAAAAGCCGAAATAAAAAAATATTGGGGAACATAATCCACTTGCTACGCCTATGCCCATATCAGTTAGTATGAACGGTATTTTCGGCAACCAGCGACCTGTCTACAATTAATACCGATTCCAGTTGCTACCATGGGCGTACCGAGGCAAGAACTACGTTTGACGCCCACATGCTCGAAACAAGGTTCTTTTGGGAGTAAATGGACTGTATTGAAGGAAGTACTTGCGATATTTATGAGATCTTCGGCGCCCCCCAGTGATTCGGGGCACAGGACAATCTTCACCCTCGCCTTCTTCCTTATGCCCCTGGTTGCTACTTCACCAAGGTATGAAACTTCCTCCTCAACGACGTTTACTTCTTCCCGTCGTGTTTAACTAGCAACCAGGGGCGGATTTACCTATATGTTATATAGGCTTAAGCCTAGGGCCTCAAGATCCATGGGGGCCTCCAAAAAACTGTGGTACGCATAGAGTCAATGGCCGTTATAAGATCATTAAGATTAAACTTCGCCAAACATTTGTCTTAATTATTATTTGCAATATTTGGTTTTATCCGACTTTCGTGGAGACAACGCCAGAGTCTTCTAACGAGTTTCCATGAATCTCAGTATGACAGTGAGTCAAGCCGCACGTCAGCGACCGTGTCGATATACTCAAAGCATGCTGACTGCGTTTGCTGAATCGTACCGATTGTTATGTGTGACTCTATCAAAATAACTGGTGGCTGTTCATGTTTGAAATGCACCTGATCAGTGGCAGGGGTGCGAACCGCTCCCCTGCCAAGCCAAATGTGAAAACCAGGCCCCTACCTAGCTTGTATATCGGTATTTACTATTCTTTTGGTTTCAGTAGATTGATGCTTTTTTTGGGGGTGTTTTCCGGTGAATTTGGGTTTTTGTATATTAGTTCAATACCGGATTTGCCGTTGTTTTTCAACTATTTTCTGAGTGTTAGCCAGTGGGCTCCCTTCAGCTAAGTTTCCCCCTGGCTCAATCCTCTAGTTACGTCACTGCACCTGATCAAAACAAGGTTGTACTGCAGATAAGAGCTATGTGTAGGGCTAGCAGCAGTATTCCAAAAAAAAAATTTTTTGCAGGGGGGAACAAATGTGGCAAAATTTTATTTTCACCACTCGAAACTAGGAAAACACCTTTTTATCAAAAAATTTGATGGGAAAATGTTACATTTCAAAATGCTGGGGCGGCCTTGCCCCCCTTTCTCACGCCCATGCCCCTAAAACTTCTTTTGACAAAAAGACTGGGGAAGATAAAATATACTTACCAAGACGCATATAATGATTTTGAAAAATAATGTTCACTGATATTTATTTTAATATTTTAACATTTGAACCAGACATGAAGTTCACAGAACCCAGGCACACACTTTCTGATTGACAATAACAGTCACAGAACGGTTTGTAACGGCGTTGGTGGTTTGACCACAGGATTACAGACACTTGTTCGCTGACACTTCGTAGAACACTACTAACTCGTAACACTTGATACAATACTAAACTCAGAGAAGGACACGAAAATAACATGTTTAAGAAATAGAGTCCATCCCTGGCTAAGAACCGGTGAAGCACGAATGCGTTGTGGCCTGCACATGCCTTCAAACTAACACTGTAACAGCCGGGCACTCAATCACAAAGTAAAACGCGGTTGCAGTGTTCAAAGAATAAGGACAAATACCAGTAAAAACAATCTGACTGCATCAAAGCGTGCAACCATACTTTGTTGGACTTTTTGTATGGTTCAAGAAACAGGTAGGCCTACACATTTCTTCAATAAGGCCTCCAAGGTAGGAATGTTGTTACAATGAACCAGGTTACTATTAACACTGGATGGCCACGGCAGGTTGTGCAGAGTACTACAACCAAAGTTATAGGACACGCAATCTCTGCATGTATACCTTCCATAAACACCAAGTCATTTAATAAGACTTCACCAATACAACACCCAGTTTTAATGTTGTTTAGTTCAAGAAATAAATCATCAAAAATACAGCCAACAAGTATGGCCTCAATACTCTCCCTTGTCTAACCCCATTAGTAACATGAACAGTTCGAACAAATTCATATGTGTAAATAATTTCAAATAAATTATGTATAACCATTTTCCCCTTCTATTGTTAACATTAAATGTACCCCTTCACATAAGCAAATGTACCACCAGGGGTACATGTACCCCAGTTCTATAGTTTCTTTTAGTATTTTTGACGTCAACACCGTTGTTGAACAGTAGCAAGCATAATTAGTAACGACTTTTTTGTTTTTTAGAAGTTTCCATTTTTATGAGTTTTCCACTCGAAGACCTTGCGGTCATTCTCCTCGCCCTGATATCTGATTTTTTCAGATATTAAATGAAACTGTCTTTCTGATGTGCATTCAAATCAACAATTAACAGAGTGAAAGCAAACGACTGGCGCTTGCATTTGCTTGGATCGCACTTGCACAAGAAATGCACGTTACGCATCTGACGCACTAGAAGCACTCGACCCCCCACAACAAAGGGTCACAGGATCATCAAAAACAACGTCAGTTATCGCCCCTTTGCCGGAATAGCTCCAAAAACACAAAACGAACTCTTCGCCATGGCTCGTTCGCATCAACATCAACACTCAACGTGTCCCCCACGCTCTAAACTCGTCATCACAAAGAAAAAAGAGGGAACTGTGACATGAAACAAACATAATTGGATCGACCAAAAAAACAAAAATACGCTGATTACGGGAATTTTGCACAATGACCACAATAACCCCCGTGTTCGAGTTCGCCGACATCCAAACTGTTATTAAGACTGCGGAACCGTGACAGCAGCTCGTGCGTCCACTACAGACTATAGAAGAAGCGCAAAGTAAACCTCGAAATCGCCGTTACGGTTTGGTCGATTGTTATTATTTGCGGGGGGGTGGTGGTGTTGTGGAATTGCGCATCGTGATGACGTGATTCCGACGCAGGTACAAACCCGTAGGTAG
>Ga0210059_1004948_pt1 | contig 21446 bp, 19 predicted proteins | sample Ectturendosymbi2_FD_188042 | JGI IMG/M metagenome (GOLD analysis project Ga0210059, IMG submission 188042) | Ecteinascidia turbinata endosymbiont from Florida, USA - Sample 2 (SPAdes) (version 2) | ecosystem: Host-associated > Tunicates > Ascidians > Unclassified | place: Key West, Florida...
GTTCCTTCGCGTCTGCTGATTAGCAATCATCCACAGTACTTTAGTGAGCACCTTGCCTCTCCTAGGCATTCTACAATTGGGTTCGAACCGTTCGTGTTTGTATTGTGTACTACGAAAAATACAACAAACACAATTTCCCAGGATGTAATATTAATGCTGGATGAGATGCACTTTCAGCATTGTGTGCAATACAGTGGAGATTTCACTGGATGTGATCAATATGGAAACGTATTCAAAGGTGTTGTAGTTTTTATGATTCAAGGTCTAAAAAAGTCTATCTGTGGTTATAAAATCTTGCCCTGAGGTTTCAGTTAAAGGTAAATGCCTGGCTGACGAGATTTCAGATTCAATAGGTACTGTAAATTGTCTTCCCAGGGGTTCAATGCGGTTGCTTCTGACAATCATGCCAGCAATGTGAATGCATTTCATCTCTTAAAAGAACAGCACCATTGTGAGAGTTCTTTGTATATACAGTATTCACAAAGCAACACTAAAACTTGTCTTTTTTTTGACAACGTACACCTTTTTTTTACGCCTGCTGCCGAAAGCTTTTTGAAGGAACTCATGAATGTGCGACGCGACATAAACCGTATGTTGCTGTGTCCTGAAAGCGTAGAAATTGCGTACACTGTCGCTGGTTACGTTGCCTTGCTCAATATGCTCGGATCAATCGAAGGTAAATTCTAGCGAGTCTCCGTATTTTCACCACCTTTCACGTGGTGGTTTGGAATTGCCTTCATGCTCCATGCCTGAAGTTGTGTGCAAAAGTTTTGCGCTTTCCGAGTTCCATGATGTTTTTGTTCAACGACAGCCTTACCTACCCACACGTGATGGCGCTGTTTGGACGCTGAAACACTACCTTGGAGGATATGACGTCATGTGCAGTCTCCTCTGAACAGACGGAATCTTGAAAATCCTCAAAACCATTACCAATATATTTTACAAACAAATACTGGTAAACGATGCAGTCAAAAAAGATTCCATAAGTGGGTTTAAGAAGAGGCAGAGAGCAAAGCAGTCAAATAAAGATTGGGGCATTCTACTTGAAAGGCAAGCAGAGGTATATGCAGTGTTTATCAATTTTTTTCATTGCAGCATTTTCATGGGTTTGTTGTGACATATACTGTATTTTGTAATGACAAGTGAAACTTGCATGCTATGCAGGCCGTGTTCAGCGCAATTTACTTAGCTTTTTCTTTTTTTGCAGTCTGAGGGGGAGGGTTGGTGACAAAACTGAACAAAAAAGCAGAGGTAGAAACAAATCTGGGCACAATGACGGCAAAAACGTTTGCGCTATTGCACAGAGGTGTGTTGTATTTGGCTTGTTTAAGATTGTTTGCAAAGGTGTTGTCCGTATTCACTTAGAAACTGCTGTGATTTGTTAGGTCATGTGGTCTTATAAAGTATAGTTTACATTTTCTGGAATTCTTATATACTCCCGCTTTGGATTATTCTTCAGACTATACAAGATTGAACAAAAGGAAAAGCTTTAAAAAAGTCCCGTGAATTGCTGGTGGCATTAAAATTACGGTTAGAATCATGAAGTAAAAGTATGTGATCAAATTTACTTGTATATTGCTAAAAATAAATCGGCCTGTAAAATGTGACATATCCGGCCGTATCTTAAATAGGCCGTGGGACCACATACTATTGTGCAAAAACCTTATCTGCAAATAGAACACTTATTAAATTATACCAGTAGTCAACTGATGAGAGCCTTACAATTGTTAAAACCCAACTAATGAAGACATTAAAGTTACTGTGATGCAGGTTTTTCACCCCTGTTGACCGCGCATGGCCACGTCGAAAGTTAATGGTAAACCCAAGATTATTAGTGGATTTCCGCGCATGACCGAAAAGCAATCGGGCATGATACAAAAACAAGACATGCGCTTGTTGGGAATTCAACATGAAGGCGCTACTGAGGTGTTTTTATGCGAGCAAAGATTTGCTGAGGAACGGCAGGTACGTATTTGCTGAGGAACGGTTGGGGTGTTGCTTTTTGCGAAAAAACTGTAAACAAATTACTGTTCACTGAAGAAACATCAATCAAGCGAAAAAACGTCGAGACGCATCTTCACAGAACTGCATCAACTTTCAATGTCCATAAAGAAGCAACGGCCACCAAAGCAGCTGCAAAGGCAATCACATACCAGTAGTGTTCCTTTGGGCAGGTACTCGAAGACAATAAAGGAGCCCTCGGCGAAGACGGCAGCGTGCTGAATATCAAGCAACATCTCATTGAACACTGACAGTCCCCCTTCGCTCAATCTGCGTCTGGTCTCTCGCAGAATGTAAGCCTCCCATGGGAAGGCTGGCGATTGGACCTGCCAACGAAATCGAAATAACTTCACCACGGTTCTGGAACAATTATTCGTAGATAAAACGCATTTCACGGAATGGGTTTTGCGATCGGGAATGCAAGACTGCGCTGCAGCGTTCGGCAATTTTTCGGGAAAAAACTTTGTTAGCGTGCGATGCCGATGCGCTTATTGCAAGTTGAAAAAAAAAACAAACCAAAAAAAAAGAAAACTTAACAAAAATCTTTAAGCCAAACGGAGGCACAATACAAGCACCTGTACAATAAGGACTACAATATAAGCGCGAAAAAATAGCGCAACGTTGATTTTAACCGTTATGGCAATCACAAATATGTCACCTTTATTGCGAACATCTTTTCGGGATCGGTTGCAAGTGTCGCCTTGTAAACTCTGGCAAAGCCTCCACGACCGACGATTTCGTGCAGGAAGTAGGTTTGTCCACCTGTCGGCAAGTTGGAGTTCACACACTGGTGGCGAGTAAACGCGGGATACGTCACGAACGCGTTCGATTTATTCAGTTCTAGAAGAGAATTTGTCGCACGACGTCAAATACTGCAGGAGGCTGTGGCAAGCGGTGGTGGAAGAAATACTCGCAGATTGTAAAACAAATCTTCATCGAGTCCAATCACTTTCTAATCAAAGTGCAACAGGTCATCGAACCAGCAAATAAAAACGATAAATAATGAACGTTATTAATCGACCTCTGCCTGTTTAACGAAAAAAAACATATTTCGGGTAAATAAATTTTATGGCTGAACTCTGGCAAAGGCTGCAACGAAACATGAGATCTGCAACCGTGAAATGGGTTAACAAGGAGAGAATGGTACACATGCAGCGGATTGATGAAGTTATTCCTTGTTCGAACGACAATAACGAAAAATAGGAAACAAAACTGAAGCGGTTTCCATCAGTGATGGCGCTTCAATCCTACCGACTGTCAAGTTGGAGCCTTTCCTTGCTGGTGGCATTTTGCCAGGCTGGTGGTCCACGCCGATGCGGCCGTTTCTGGACATGATATCTTCCAGCAATTCTACGTCCCACGGATTGTCGATCACGTTTAGAGAAGAAAAGGAGCACGGGGTTGGTTTGGGGGGCAGTGTCACGTCGGGGGGCGCATCCAAAACAATATCTACGCAAAAAAAAGTGTTAAGAGCATCCAAGCCGCGCAGCAGAAATCTTTTGAGACGTTAAAGAAACTTCACCTCCATTAATGCCTAATTTTTTCGGTATTTTTCTTTCTTGGCCGTAAAATAATGTACGATCACTAACAATATCATCCTTACTGCTCAGTCACCCAGCAATTCTGTCAGAATTAATAATTTTTTAGTACTGTTTTAACATAATTTTGTCTGATTTTCACTATTTTCGAGCTGCTAGAGGGATAATCGCCCTTTCCGCCGTGACAACAGCTTGCAGTGTTAAGTAGCTGGTGAAAAAACGAGCTTCGGCAATGTTCGTGAAAAAGATCCGTTTAGGACTCTGTGGGAGCTCAACAGACTCCATTAATCAAGCTCATGGCCCAGCGGCTCCAACGTTAAGCTCGCAACTGAATGGTGGCAAGTTCGATGCCTTCACAGAGGAGGCAGTTGCTCGTGCTATAAAATAAGGTGCCTCGCGGACGCAGGGGCGCACCGAGGGGAGAGGCAAGAGGGGTAGAATGTCAAGGGTACCAAATCACTGGGTAGGGCCGAAAAGCCCCAACAATGACGCAACTACTTATTCAATACATAAATTTACTCCCGAAAGACCTCAGGTCCGAACATGGGGACGCCCAACATATTTCTTGCCCCGGGCGCCATCCGACCTCGGTATAAGCTCCTGCTCGCGATACACGCGTTCGGGCCAAGGCCCCGAAACTTGCCTGCTCGACGACGGCAGCCTGCATCGCTGCCTTTCAACGCAACACGAATCACAAAACTCGAGGCCGAATGCATGCAGTAAACACAGATATGTGAAATAAACGCGTGATTTTTTGACGACCGAGCTTTTTGTATCTTTTTGAAGCAGTTCTTAAAACACTTGCGCGGCCGCGAATTGTGAGGAAATCCAACTCAACAGGATGGACATTTTTTCGTTCAAACCAATTTCGATAGAAAGAGAAGCAACGACTTCACGAAACTACCATTGCCTTCTTCGTCTTCCTCGTTTCTGCTGACCAACATAGAAAAGAAGTGGTCACGCAACACGTCAGTAGGCTCGTCCAGTTCCATCTGGCGCAAACTGGATTCTAGAGGCGGCAGCAGTTCCGCGGCTTCCACGCCCGTCGTTTCGAAGTCCATTTCCGAAACGTCCCCACCGCCGAATCCTCCGCCCAACCTGCCCTTGCTGCTGTTGCATGTGGGGTGAAGTCCTGCACAGTGTAAGTAAGCGAAACGGTTATACTTGGCTTTGCCAAAATAACAAATGTCAATACGATATTCAGAACACCTACTGTCGTACCACCTGAAGATTTCAATTTGCAACGGCGCGTTCCACGCAACCTTCGCGCTTGAATGAAGAATTGCGAAGGCGAAGCGCGCTGAGCAGCAGATAAATTGGACGATGTGCATTAACAGCAGTAGAGTGCCGTCGGTCGAGAGAACGATCTCTATTGCTGTTGCTGCGAGCGGTGTGCAACCTGGCGTTCCAACCGTAGCCGGTTCGTGCCACAACTCAACGTAATTCACATTTGTATTTGAACAAGGGCAGATGATGCCTGCTTAGTAAGCGAAGTATATACTTTGTAAGATCTAAGCGCCTGATTCTTTGCTGGGAAAGAATTCTTTTCGACAGACAGTGTACTTGACATTGTGGAAGAAATTCGATCAATTTTCGCAACGACGAAAACTACGACGTTTGACACACCACGAGCACGTCGCAGGACACACGGTAAACACACCACCCATGCGAAGGGAGGGCGCAAGTCACTGTTAACAGCGTCGACTCGAGAAATCCTTGAGAACCCAACAATTCTTCCCGGTCGATTCAGTTACAAGCCTGTTCGAGCAAAAGCAAACGTTCAACTCGGACCCAAGGACGTATCCTGACCAACGCCCGCAGGTCGCCCCTTCGAACAACTCACTTTCGTCGTCAGCACCTGCCGCTGGAGTCGTCCAACGAGCGACAGCGCCGCTCAGGTTTTCTGACTTCTGCGGGTCGTACTTCACGACGCCGATGTCGCCCAGGGGCTTTCGCGCCACTGTCGGCGGGTGAATGAACGACTTCGGGGCCGTGCTCGTCGTCATGGCAACGGCCGTCGCGTGGGCGTCGGAATCCGCGGACGCGATCCGCGAACGGGTCTGCTGCACCGATTTGTCCGATTCGTTGCTGACCTCGCAAATCGGACTGGAGAAAGAAGAAAAACAAAACCACTTATATATTACTTTTTTGAAGCGGGTTGTTGTTGAGGGCGATGCTGGTTGCCGGGCAGCGTCACATGCGTAGTGTTTGACGAAAGAGCTTGATGCCGTGCAAAGTCGGAATCGCGCGGTTTACAGTTTTTTTTTTACTAAATTTACTAAAATGCGAGGCCACGGCCTTCCGTCGGTGTGGAAGGACACTTGTTTACCCGAAGCTAAACCTGCCCTTGACGGATTGGTGACGCAACCGTTTAAACGTCGTGTGGGCCCGAGATGACCATTGGACAGGTCTGTGGGAGCTTTGAAGATGTAGCGATTTTTATGGCAAGCGTGCCTCACCGTCAATATGCTTCTTTTAGTTTGAAATGAGGGGGGGACTGCGGACAGAGTAAAACAACACAGAAATATCAACGTCGCCACGATTTCAGCTGGAAAGGTGTCTGGCTCAACTTTGCGCCAACCGAGCTTATATGCATGATCGAATGAGGCGGAAATTCAAGTTTTTTACGACACGCTCTTTACCCGGACGTTTTTGCAAGAGAGCGGCTTGAAAAACATCTAACGTGCAACCCCTTTAATTTAAACATCGTGTGACGCATCATTGGAAAACCAGTGTAAATTAAGCTTAGAACATAAACTTAAAGCTTAAAAATAGCTTAAAACGTCCTCTAAACATCTAAAAGCAACCTTTTAAACGTCTTTGCCTATGCGAAAACGTTTCAAAACAAATAAGGAACCAGTTTTTTTAATCACAGCACGTTTCACAGAAAAATCGCACACGAAAAAATCCAGAACACAAACCGACCTCAGCTTTTTCTTTCCATCCTGTTCTTGGCCCATCACAAGTCCAGCATCGCTCGGCTCCTCTTCCAAGGCCGACACTGCTTGCGGCGGCATCACTGCACCCCTGGACCAGTAGGTCGTGCTCTCGGCGGATATCCGGTTACCGAAGTTGGCGCGGATCGATTCGTCAAACGGGAAGTGACCGCTGTCGCGCTGGTCTGCGGGTTCACTGCGTCTCCCTGGAAACCAGTTGCTTGGTAACGGGAGAAAAACACGGCCTGGATCAACTTTATGGCGCTGTCTCGGGAATCGGAGACTAAACAGTGAAGAATATTAAAGCCAATGTACACACGTGGTTCGCTGTCTGTTCTATGCAGTTTATACTCGCTATGATTTCACACGCGTGTCCTGCAACGCTTTAGAATGCAACAAGTTTATGTGTAAGGTTTCTATCTTCGATTGGCAGTGACGTGCGCGCGGCACCCCTGTGTCGTAACAAAAAGAATGAAGGTTGTTTGTGACGACTCACGACGGCAAGTATTTTAAAATGCGTTTGGATATAGTGCAGGATTTTTAAGAGCTGTCAGAACATTTTTGACCGAAATTTTGCTCTTATTTAATTCTCAAAAAGCATTTTAGCATCCAGTACCATCTGCTTGACACCCGGGCAGAGTTTTGTTGATGCAGGTGCACGCACTTGGTCCCCGTGAAGGACTGCAAGTAGGCTAAGACGACCGGACTTCACCAAGGGGGGCAGTGCCTCTCAAATCCGAAGGGATTTGAAAGCTTTCCCGCAACTTACCTACGCTCTGCGCCAGGCAAGAAAGTTACAATACCAATTTACAAGGCCTTGGTAAGACCCGACTTGGAGTCAAACTCCAGACCTATCAGCACTGAAGCTGACGCACTAACCACTATGCCACGGGCTGGATAAGAAATATCTTTGCTGACATTGGATAAGCTAAGAGGCTTTCAGTTCACAGCCAAAAGTCTGCACCGAGACATTTGCACCAACATTTACAGCATCGACCAGTTATGACGTTGCTACAAATTTATGGCCCAGATCAGCCCATTTTCATTCCCTAGCCCAAGGAATCAACTGAGATTACGGAGAGGTGCTTTTGACCTCCCGAGCTCCTAACTCACGAGAGACATTAGGCGTGAATCGAAGTCAGAGCAATCTTTCTGCACTGACAGAATGTTTTAATTGCTTCGCGCTCATTTTTTCGTAAACCGAAGGTTTGGTCTGCGACCCAGTAAGGTTGAGAACAGGCGGCGGAATGACTTTCACATCGGAAACGGTCACTGATTTGTCGTAAAACGGAGGCAAAATTCCACAACTAGCGTCACTCCAGAAGCTCTGCTTCGGCATTAATGTATGTCCGAATGCTCTCGTGTGGTGGGAGGCGGACTCACTATAACCTATTTGCGTTCACAACTGTACCCACGGCCATGGAGTCGGGGCTGAGCATTGTTTGACAGTAGCACAGCCAGTCTAAAATTTTTGGGGGGCAAATACATTGACTTTAAGCGAGTTACAGTATTATTTAGTTTGGGACACTGTCTCAGTAGTAGGCTATTTAGTTTGGGACAATGTCTCTCAAAGCACAAAATTACAAGATACGCTAGAAATTTAGGGGCCATGGCACCCTTGACCCCCCTGGCTACGCCTATGTTGTTTGGTGTTCTAGTGATACATCATGCAAAGCATCTTCAAAACGCACCGCTGGGGCCGCAGCTCGACGAGACGGGATCCATGCCTTGACTTGCGGCGATGGAGAAGTCGTTGAGGAAAGTGGGAGCGGGCTCGTCGTCATCGGCAGGCAGAAGATGCACTCCTTGCAGCTCGCAGTTCTGCGATATTGCCGACATTTGTGTTTGCAGAAAGCAACTTCTGCTATTTATTTGTTCGTCGTGCAAGCTAACGACGTTTCTTTCTTGTGTTAAATTTCTATGCACGCTTCGGCCCGGTGTTGCTAGGACAACGGAGCGCCTATGATGGCAGCGCGGCGCGTGTAAGGAACATGAAACGAGAGCACGTCATCAACGACTACAAAACGCTGAGAGCCTGTTTTTTTTCGCTGAGACATTTCGGTCAATTTTTTCGTTGAGACATTTCGGTCACTTGTACCATAGCAATTTTGAAACACGCACTAACACCATTCATTAGTCTATATTTTTGACCGAATTGACTTAATTTTTTGGCCATTTAAAAAAAATTTCGGTCTGACTGAAAAAAACTAGGCTGGGAGTAGCAAGAAACGCCATCGGAGCAATAATTTGCAAAATGCATGGAAAGCTAAGCGTAAGTGCAGGATCATTGTGAGACTTTAAAAAATATCGAGCAATGACTGGCTCCGCGAACACCAGGTTGCCATGACCAACGCGGACAGTGCTTAGGACATCATGCATATACAGAAGCAAGTCTTCGCCAACCTCATCGTCATGTTCTGCTTCTTCCTCTTCCTCCAAAGCATCAGGATCCGAGAGCTCGAAACCCACAGCAGGCTGAAGGATCCCCGCCAGGTTGGAACGTTTCGGCGCCATCACGTAGTCAGGCGTTGGTCTGCAAAAGGGGGAAGCTGATCGCACAGTGACGTCACAAACAAGTAAAAGTAACGGATTCCTATTTTTCAAGCAAGTTGTTTTATTTGACACCTGTTTGGTTAACGCTCGTTAATTTCAGACAACACTCGTATATAAGATTTGTTCATTTGAGACAACGTTCACTCAGACAACAGCAGTTTAGAGGTTAGATTCATTCGAAACTAGCCATTCGAATACAACGCGGGTGAATTCACAATGGAAACTGCAGCATTAGAATGGTCTAAGGTCATTGATGTTTGTAAGCTCGCAGATGCACCGGTTTTTAGTAAACTGTTTCAAAGTTAGAGTGCACGCATCAGACGTTTTGCGCATGCGCAGTTGCATTTTCGTTTTCAAATGCCAAAAGATTTAGTTTTCCACTTTTTCGCTGCAGCTAATTCGTTGACGTGTTTGTTTTGATCGACGCAGAAGAGCAATTTTTCTTTATTCGATTCCTAAATAAAAACAACTGATGCGGCCTCAATAAAGGAATCGGGCGGGACGCGAAATCTTTTTTACTTGGTTACACGAAATTTCATCTCCGAGATGCAACGCTTCCTTCCGAACCAGAGGTATGATGGTTTTTGGCCTCCGCTGTGTTGTAAAGCACAAGTGCATTTACAATGCAGCATGAGTCGCCTTGGACTCGGAACGGAGACATTTTGTGAAAACTGCTGCACTCAAACGTAATGGAAATGAACGTGGTCTCAAACGAACGTATAGCATCAAATATAATGAATGAACAGGTATCAGATGCTGCATCAAATAAACAGTTCTCAAACGAATGTTGTATCAAATGAATGTGGTCACAATTTAATATTGACTCAATTAACATGGAACCGTGACGAAGGCATGGAGCCAGAATCAGTGAGTAAATAGCCCTGCGTTGTTCGCAATGCTTTCTGACCGGCGATATAAACGACCGGCAAAATATGGTAACGTCCAGCACCCAATCAACTCACACATTTTCCGCATTTTCGGAACGTTCGTCGACTGCGTCGCAGAACATTTCAAACTTCTTCGGGGGGCTTTCGCGGACGCTTGCGTCACAATAGATCTGGAATCCGGTCGCGGCAGACTGTGCGGGTCCAGGGAGGAGTTGCTCGGGGGCGTTGCTTTGGTCCTCGGCGGCGCAATACGACATCAGCGGCTGCTGGAACATGCCAGCTATCTCACCTTCGACGGAATTTAATGACGGGTTTGAGAATAAACGCTTTGGTAAGAGAACGCGTGTATTGCTTCGTGTCGCGTTTTTTTTATGACGCGTTGCCGCCTGAACGACAACGAGGCTTAATGTGACAGCCGCAATAAAATAAGTTTTCACTGCTGGCGCTGTGGAAATTGCTCTTTTTGCGTGGGATGAGGTGTTTTGGCTGAACGGAAGATGAAAAGTAAGTCTTGAAGTGGCATTACATGAAAACAGAAATTTAAGCACTATAGACAGACGCAGTGGCGTTTGTGGGAAGATGAAACATTAGTCTAAAAATCGCATTACACAAACAGAATTAAGGAAAGAGCTTTAGACAGGCGAAGCGGTGTTTATGGCACGACTGGGTTTTCAAAAAGCGACAGTTTTCATTTAAAAAATGCGAGAAACGCCGATCAAGCGTCAAATGATGCGGACTACAATCTGATGGAAAAAATCTGATTTAATAATAATTTCCGGCTGCTGGTGCGATACGCGCTTCGCGTGGCAAAAAATTCAAACGAAAACAAGTGTATAATGCAGCGCAAGCGAGCGACAGTACCTAAAGCTTCCTTGGTGAAGAGTGTTGGCGATGGCTGAGCAAGTTTGGAGTGATTCAACGAACTGTTGTTGCCCGAGTTGCGACTGGCGTTTCGCGATGCCGCCTGGTTCTCGTTTTGGTCGACGGGGGGAAGCGGAAAAATTTTGACGTCGTTGCCGTTGGACAGTACGGCGCCAGGAGGGATCCCGTCAATGTCAACAACGGGGTCGACTGTCGATGCAAAAAAAGCGGCGAAATGTGTATGATCCTAAGCATTGTCCGCGGAGGTTGTTTTTTTGCTGAGGCGTTTTGGTCATTGAGATATTGCGGTCATCTGTCTGACAGTTGTATTAAAACTGGCCATGAAAGCGTTCATTAGCCTGTATTTTCAGATATTCTGACCGAAATGACTTAATTTTGTTTGTGTCTATGACCAAACAACAAACCAGCGTGGAGGTAATGCTGCCGGTCGCAAATTATCGAAACAGTTAATTCGTTCAAATAGCGCAGCTTGCAAAGCTTGAACCAGACCCCAAACCACGTCCTTACCTTCCATTCGCAGCCCGCTGACGTCGGGCGATGCGACACTCGGTTGCCCATTCGCCACTTCCTCTTCTTGCTCGTTCAACGACTGCTTCAGCGCTTGCTGGCAAACAAACGTAACAATACGATTACGTAAATACAAACAGGAGGCTATTGCTCGGACAGGTCGAGACTTTAGTTTATGTGAAATAACCGGCATCTAGCTTAAAGTGCTGGGAGCAATCGCGCAGTGTTTCCTGACTTCACGAAAGCATTCGGCAGTGGATCATCAAAACCTTCTTTAATCGTTATGGCATTATAAGGGTGATCATATCTTCCTCACAAGCTATTTAACTGATACTTAAATGCACGTTTGTACGAATCACTCGAAACCCAAGTGGAACATATGGAATTCCCCGGGGTTTGAACCTTAGTCCAGTTTTATTATTAATTCATATTAGGGGTTTGCCGTGTGTTGCAACATTCAAATGTTCGTTTATTTTGCTGGTAACACACCGTTACTGTTCTCTAGCAAGCACTTAACGATCTACAGTGGAAACTTCAGCAAATAAAAAAACGCGTCTATATTCACAACTGGGTGGCAACAAACAAATAAACAACTGCTTTTCAAATAATAAGCATTAGACTTTTTAAAGACAAAAAACAAGCAATAAAACCTTTAAGTGGCAACCAAAGCATTAAACAAGCGGGTAGTGTAAAATAAATACCTAGCACCAATCTGAGATGGAAACTTACATTGCACGCTTCCGCCAACAAATTCTCCATGCCAACAATATTGTTTTTTTACATAAAAACTATCTGTTGATGCTGGGATAATACGATCAATTTAATGATTATGATCCTGTACAGCCGTCTGCAGACCGGGTTTGCAACTTGGGAGACGAGCAATACAGCAGTTTTATTAAAGGTAACTGAGCTAAACAAAGAAGTACTGCGATATCTAGGCAAAACTAAAACCTGGATTCTTAAACTGGGGGGCGTGAAACGCTTGCAAGGGAGTCGCGAGTACGGCAGGAACACATTATTGAAACGAAAGATGAATGGTAAATAAATCGTAGTTCTGTTTTCCTGTGTTTGATTGTGATGTTGGGTGATGGGCGAGGATCAATGACTAACGCGATAGGAGACACGACTGAAAAAGTTTAACATCTGCCTATACAATAACTATATGATTCAGCTCAAATTTTTCAAATGACTGATAAAAACTGACAAAGCACATGTTCAGAAAAACCAGCAAAACAGTTTTTTTTAAGGAAAATGTTAGGTACCCGGTATGGACCTGTAGGGACCCGATTTTCAATTCTAGGGACCCGATCGGGTCCCTAAAACGCCTTAAAAAAAACCTGCAGCAAACTATTCCCTGCGTTTACGACCATGTTTAGCCACTCATACACAGGTACCCGCCAAAAGCAAGCGAATCTCTTGCAAACCACTCTGCAAAACAGCTGACGCATAGTGAAGGAACCGAGCTCTGGAATGAGATTTCCGAAAAAGATATTCGTTTTTATTCAACCGGTTCAACCGACACCAACGTAAATGTCTAATGGACATCAAGCGATAGCACAACACAACCGGTAAGCCAGCTCGCATCTCTGCCAAGCATTACCTGCATTTGGAAACGGCGCAGCTCGGAGCAGACCTTGTCAAGACGCACAGTCATCTCTGCACGACAGGGCGAATCGTCGTCTTCTATCGGAACTTCTGCCTTGACCTGCCATGAAGAAGGGTTGGAAATGCAGTACAGTGCGTACACGCAAGCAAGCTGTGGCGCGTTTGTGAGTTAATCGCGCCTCAGCCATCTCAAGCAAGAGCCCTGCAGTAAGGGCGCGGCGGACAAAGTTACGCGCAGGCCCGTTGTTGACGTCGCAAAACTTTTTCGCAGAAGAAATTACGTTGTGTGATGCTTTGTTTTGAAATTAGGGACGGGTTTAGTTTGGAGATGGCACAGTCCAAGATTTCTTGAGCCCGGACGGCCCTTGGACCGCAAAATTCAGCCCACTAACGGCCAGTGGATATTTTTTCTTTTTCAATCCAGCCCGGCCATGGCTCGATAAGCAATTGTACGGTTTACTTAAAAAAAACAACAAATTAACTGTTAAAACGATATTGATTTGGTACATATAAAAACCACTTATTAAATTTCAAGTAATTAGTCTCCCCAAAAAACAGGTTGTTTCACTCACTTTTCACGTCACCGAATGGTTTTCCCGACTCAAAAAACAGTTTAAAGTTTTTTCATCATTAGCGGGCAGTAGCGGCCTGGAGAAATCTAACCGCTAAAAACGTCTTTGCCGGCCCGCTGGTTCAACCTTAGCGGTACGTCCAAAAACCGGACCGTTAGCGGCCCGTGTTATCTCTAGTCTAGTCGACTGTGTACGATGTGAAGCAAACTCTTGCCTTTTGCCCCTCGTAGGCCCCAGCAATTCACCAGCCTTCTCACAGTCAGTGCAAGCTCAATCAAAAGCGTTTTGAAAATGACTAAACATTGCGATTCTCTGTCTTCGTTATTTCCGGCTGGTGGCATTTCCGATGCTTTTGTTGAGAACCAGACAAAAAATCGTCAGTCGTTTCGTACGACGAAAAGTCACGTGACCAGCGCTGCTTCACAGCGTCTTTGCCGTTGAAACGTCATGGCAACCTAAAATTTTAAGTCGCTATTTTGTTCGACCTTACCCTTGCTTCTCTGAATCAATGCCGCCTGCCTAATGTCTACGCAGTATCTTTCCTTAACAAAAAATAAACACCAGTGGACTTTCTTCCCATGCTGCTTAATGAAAAAGCACCAATTGTGTCCATGATCGACGCAACAAAATAAGATTGGAGGAGCCTACCGTGTGATGACACGTCACGCTCGCACCTTCTGACCGTTGACCATCTTCAGCAGACGGTTCAGTTGCTCCTCTCTCCTCTGCACCTTCTCGTTTTGCTCTTTCAGCCTCTCTTGCGCTTCTCGGACTCGCTCTTGGAGCTCCCTCTCCCTTTGCAATCGCTCTTGCTCCTCTCCTGCAAATAAGGTTACGATGTGAACAAGCAGCAAAAACCCTTCAGAAGACCAAAAAAAATTGACGATTTCAGAGTTCTACATAAAAACTCTAGGTTTGCTGTAAGCTTACAAAGAATCAGTCGACTGGGCTCTGCTTTTATCTTTTTGCGATTATTAAAACTTGTACATATCTGTATTCAAGTAGCTACTCTCAGCATGTGAGATAATCAAGGAATCTGTCGGCAAATTTTTAATAGGAAATCGATTTCACGTAAAACCGCGCATCGCCAGTCCTTGATTCATATTCAATTAGAATAAGATTATTCTTATTCAAATAGAATGAGCGTTAAGAGTTTTTTTATTACTAAAAACAAACATTGCCAAATCCGAATGCTACATACCTCCAAAATTTTATATTTGTTTGGTACATTTCCTAATTTTTCAATGTATAAAAAGATTGTCTGATCTAAACAACGCAGCTTCTAAATGCAAGCCAACGTTCCGGACTGTTGTCTTGGAATTAACGCGCAAAGACAGTGCTTCACTCCGCATATATTTGCAGTTGACTTTCTTGCGCTCGAAATAAATATTCATGCAAGGCTGTTTGTTTTTTAGTCACAGAACATCACTAGGACGAATATCTTTAATGGCAAGAGTTTTCCGCAACCGAGGTAAAAATTACTTCCATCTTAAGGGAGACATCGAACAACATTACTACAGCCTGAACCAAGAAAGCACACAAGCTCCCACATGAACATTCCAGAGAACAGCTTGCCAATGCATAATTCTTCATGACTGTTTTAATCGTGAGATGCACTTTATGACGAAATGCCACAACGCGGATCTCTACTCATGTTTGACTCACTAAGCTTGAGTCATTTGACTGCAGACAACGACGTTCTAGACTTACTCCCCAATCATCAACAACATTTTAACAATCGCGCTGCCACAGAACTTAATTTTTTAAGTTACAAAAACGCTTAGATAAAAAAAAAGTTCCAATAAAGCAAAAAATAAATTAGGATCTCGAGCCTCGCGAACGGTAGTTGCTCAATGTTGCGCGTCAGTTCACAACTCACTCTGCGCTCTGCGATTCTCTTCCTCGCGCTCCTGCTCCTCTCGTTTCTTCTTTCTCCAGCGTGCGGCAAATATTTCCTCGAACTGAAACTCGCCCATGACCGAGTAGACCTTCTCCACCGAGTACATGCGGATCTGAGGGCGAACGAGACAACAGTAAAGAACAAAGGACTTGGCCATAAAACGACAACGTCAACCAAATTCATTAATAACTAGTTCTATCCGAGCCATGTACGTCACTACGCGATATCGCTGCTTGCGAGTTTACAAAAAGTTTTAATAAAAAATTCAATTTATAAAAAATTTACAAAAAACAAGCGAACTTCTCAGAAAATGGAGGTCGACGCTTCTCGAAAAAAAGATGGACGCAAGTTTGGTTCAGAGCGAAATTGAAAGGAGCTTTTTGGTTTTGGATCACCCGAAAACCGAAGAACGTGATTTAAACAAGAGCATGGCAAACAAAAAGACTGTTTGATTTTGCAATTTCTACACCACCTTACTCAACGTCTACTCTGTACATACCCACTGCTAGTTGGCCGAAAATATAAAACTTCGGTCACTAGTGTGTCGAGTCACTTTTATTTTTTTACACAACGTTTGTTGACGCAGACAACGACCCTGACGTGCACTGGCGCGAACTCGTGCTCACTCACCACGTTCGCCTCTTTGTCGCCATACGACTCGCGTATCCGCTTGTGCCAGTCGGATTCCTTGTGATGATTATCTTGACGCTCGGTGAGGATCTTCTCCACATTGGCACACACCTTCCTCGCGGATGGTGGCGGCGGCAAGGTCTCCACTTAAAATCAGGAAAAGTAATTTTAGACAATTTTTTGCTGCTGAAAGATTTGCCGATCAGAAAAAATAATTTTGGACATCTTCTTGCTGCAAACTTTTCAGCACATCATTTTAAACGAGGATGTTGTTACCAACGAAATGCTCTGAGCAAAGGGTCTCAAACACGCCGCCCGCGGGCCACATGTGGCCCATGGGGGAATTTTGTCCGGTCCGCGATGCTTTTTGGAAACTGTCTTAGTTTATTCACTGCTATTTGAAAGTACTCGGCCAGCGAGTGAACAAGTTCCTTTTAAACGAACGTAGAGATGGCTAGAAACGTTTTGCCTGTAACCCACGACACCTTAACTGCTTCTAGTAAGGTTCAGGCACAGTCATTGCTGCGTTAGCGTCATAATGCGGACCTCGGGTTACGTTATAAGTCCCCATTACGCCTTCGGAGCAATTTGAGACCCCCCCACTGCAGTGTTTTGCGGCAAAACAACGTGTAGTTGAGCGAAATGGCCGAAGCGCATCGACGCATCAGGTACCAGCGCGCTATACCGTGAGGAGTGAAGGCCCTGCACTCACTCACCGCAATCCACGCTATTGTCCGGAGTCGATTCTTCGCGATAGATGCTGAATGAGGAGGACGCCGCCGGTTTCGCCGCGACGCTCGATGACAAGGCCGTGATTCTGTTTTTCTGTTTCACCTGCAGTGACGGAACAAAACAAAGCGTCTCATTCGGGTTTCTGCGATAACCGCCTCCTTCCTGAACAATTCGTACTGGTGGTTGGAGCCTCCAAGAAGATGGGTAGCTGTGCAACCGTCCCCTCCAGTAACTCATGATAAAGCAAGTACTGAAGTGAAGATTTTTTGCGACTTGAAAGGGTCGTTGCGCAAGTCGCAAGTTTTTTCTTTGTTTGAATTTTAGGTGACGGCAATTGGCGGCAGGCCGAAGCCTGAATTGTGCTTCTTGCCGGGGCGGTTGAGGTGAACGCTCTTGCCGAAGGAGCGCATATTTCTTACCCTCTTTCACCTCCCGACTTCTCTGCACATTCAACACCTAAGTTTGGTTCAGTGGCATTTGGCAGCACACTACGGTTCAGCAAAAAGTTTTCCGTTCGGTCAAGAAACATCAGCACATGATGCAGGTGCAGAAAAACAAAAAAAATTCTACAAGGCATCGAACGCAAAGGCCAGACCACCTTTTCGCCTCTCCACGGTTTAGGAGCCTGAATCGCGTTCTCTTTGTCCGCTCTGCGGCCGCTCGGGGCGCTGGCCCACTTCTCGCAGCTCTGGGCTTCCGCGTCATCGTTTTCCTTGAAAATCCGCATGCGGGGGTTCTTCGCCGGCAGCGCTTGTGCGGCTTGTCGCTGATGAACACCAGCGCTGGAATCTGTAGAAATAACATACAGCAACTGTGAAGCATTGAAACCATTTTGCTTTTGCGCAAGCTCCAGAGGTGTGTTTGCCAGGCCGTGCAGCCTAAGCCAGCTAGTCAAACTCACACGCGATGTTCTAATTCAAGCGTGAAGTTTTGATGTCGACTCATTTTGACAAACCATTTATTTGACTTACGAAACACTTTATTCAAGCATCAATTGCAAGATAGTCTCCCCGGTTGTTTAAGGTGCTTTCTGGACCATTAAAAACACCAGAACCGACTGAAACGTGAGAAAAATGCCGCTTAGTAACTTAAATCTTCGGTCTTGCGGCTCGCAATGAAAATGCATTCATGCGAGATGCAAAACAATAATAAAATGATCGATTAGAACAAATGGAGCAAAACAATTCAATTAAAGAATTTTTGGAGATTGTGGAACAAAGACTCGATGAGGAATTTTTCGAACACAAACAATGCAAGATCAGTTGTGAAGTCGCGATAAGATTGATCTAAAGGATTTTATTAATAAGGAATGCGACATGTTTTCTACACGAATGTAGGCATCGCACCTGAGAGCATGCTCCCAGTTCGCATTGTTCCAACCGACTTCTTGTTTCCAGTTCCAACCAGAGTCCCCAGCGCTCTCCTTTCTTCGCCTCTGTAAAAAAGGCAAACACGACTGAGACAGCATTTAGGAAAATGGTAAACACGACAGAGACAGTATGTAGAAAAAAGCAAACGCGACTGAGACCGTATTTAGGAAAAAAGACAATAACGGCTGAGACAGTATTTAGCAAAAAAAACAAACACGACTGAGACCGTATTTAGGAATAAAAGCAAACACGACTGAGACAGTATTTAGCGAAAACAGCAAACACGGCTGAGACCGTATTTAGGAAAAAAAGCAAACACGACTGAGACAGTATTTAGGACAAAAGGTAAACACGACTGAGATAGTATTTAGGAAAAAAGGCAAACACGACTGAGATAGTACTGTATTTAGCAAAAAAAGCAAACATGACTGAGATAGTATTTAGCAAAAAAAGCAAACATGACTGAGATAGTATTTAGCAAAAAAAGCAAACATGACTGAGACAGTATTTAGCAAAAACAGCAAACGCGGCTGAGACAGTATTTAGGACCAAAGGTAAACACGACTGAGACAGTATTTAGGAAAAAAGGCAAACACGACTGAGACAGTATTTAGGACAAAAGGTAAACACGACTGAGACAGTATTTAGGACAAAAGGTAAACACGACTGAGACAGTATTTAGGACAAAAGGTAAACACGACTGAGACAGTATTTAGGAAAAAAGGCAAACACGACTGAGACAGTATTTAGGACAAAAGGTAAACACGACTGAGACAGTATTTAGGGCAAAAGGTAAACACGACTGAGACAGTATTTAGGAAAATAGGCAAACACGACTGAGACAGTATTTAGGACAAAAGGTAAACACGACTGAGACAGTATTTAGGGAAAAAAGCAAACACGACTGAGATAGTATCAGTGTATTTATTTCAGCCGCAAGGCCCACAAGACATGGACTAGCAGGTTAAAGAAAACAAAATAGAACCACATGCGAAACTTCAAAACACTCGAGGCAAGGACAAACGCCCCAACACGCACGAGACGTTACTACGGGCGAATGTACGTGGGGACAACTTGCCAATAAGCAATTTAATGAACAAGAGTCTTCTCTATTTATTTCGGAAAAACACAAAAACAAAGATAACCTTGCAGCCAGCGCACCGAAAAACCTTGCGGTTATCGAGTCGAAGTGCCCAAGCACAACGAAGCATCTCGGTGACAACTGTGCAATACTGAAGTAAAAACAAAGACACGTATACACAGGGTTTTTTTAAGGCGTTTTAGGGACCCGAATCGGGTCCCTAGAATTAGAGAAAATTATCATCGCGTTCCTAAAATCAGAGAAAATCGGGTCCCTACAGATCCATACCAGGCACCTAACATGTTCCTTTAAAAAAAACCTGCACATATAACAATGAACCAGACCTGAGATTAAGTGTAGGTTCGTGGTGATAGGAAGCTTAAAATTTTCGGTTGCTAACAATGAAACGTAGTAGTTAAGTAGTGGAACAGCAACAACAGCGGAAACGCTACCCAGAACTGAAATGATATTTAAAATTAACTTATCAGCTGATGTTACACTCATTCGCAATGACCAGAAATTAGTCATGAGCCTGATCAAGCGTTCTTCCACTTTGAAATGTTTCCAAGCTTGCATTACGAACGAATATAATGTGATGTTACATAGTATAGTTCTAAAACATCTGTTAGCGATCCATTTATCATTGACCTGCTATTTCAACACCACTGTGAGCCATTAATGAAACAAGCACGTTTTAACTAACGCAGCAGAGCAGAATTTTGCAGGGGTATGCGGCATTACGAAAGTTGCTACTGCGATATCTATCAAACTATATTTTGAGGTTTAGTTGGCTTTAGGTTGAACTCAGAAACCATATTGTATTTCTGTTGGCCAGAGGTTCGGGCAAATATTTAATTCAAACTTTAATGATTTTTACAGTAAAAGTTGAACAAAAAATTAGGAAAAATACTTGCTTTAGAAAAACTAGTTCTATTTGAATAAAAGCTGACGATGCCTGCCTAGTAGGCGAAACATATACTCTGTAAGATCTTAGTGTTTGATTCTTTGCTAGGAAAGGATTCCTTTTGATAGACCATTTTAGAAAAAAAACATTGTTTTAAACAAAAAATTGAAAATAGTCCGCCCACCAACAAGCTGGATCGTCAGATGTGTCAGAGATCACATTGACACAACAACCCAAGGACGGTTACCGTCACTTTTTGCAAAACACGATCAGCAGTGATTTTCACTGACCTCTCTAGGCTGTCAACGCCAGTCCCATCTGCTTCAATCTTCTTCGCAGCAGCTCTGGCGGCCCTCAGCTGAAAAGCGCTGGACAGAACAAAAAAAAATTTCTCAAATGACTGCGTTGTTGTTGCATGTCAGCATCAATGCGGGATTAGGACTGGCAAAGGGTTGCAAACCTGACTTGTGCCAGGATGCATATCAAGTCTTAGATAGACTTTTCAAGTATCCCGCAGCAACACGCACAGGCGAAATCCGCTCACGAGAGTAAACCAGCTCATCAAAACAAACTAGGGCCGTTTGCACCTTCGGGATTTCTAACCAGTGCTGGGTGAGAAACATATTAAAGTCCGCACATAAAAATTGCAAAGAATGTTTCGCCGTACCGTTCGTAACAATAATGTTAAGTGTAAAGCTCAACTCTAAAAACGGTAAGTCTCCGCTGGCTGCTATGACTTGTGAAAGCACACGACCTACTCTCGATGCAACATCCCAGTACGGTACATTTGTGCTGGAGTTCATTCAAGGCTTCACAGAAAACAATTGCAGGAAAGATCCGCGATGATCACTTAACAGAGTTAAATTAGGTCAAGTCACACTTGCTAGAGCGTCATGTAATATCGTGGCGTATCTACAGAGAGGGTCTTGGTGTTTTACAACATTCACGGTGCTCCATGGTGCCGTGAATGTTTGTAAACGCTAATTCACCTGCGTGGATGCAACAACAATGATAGTGTTGCAACCTCTCCGGTGGTGTTGCGTTGATTGTGTGATTCACCACGAACGCGATGTGCGTGAAGAATAACACCATTATATAGGTAGAGCGAGCAAGCAATAGTAGGAGATTGCGAGCATGATCTCTATTGTTGCTTGCTGCCACGGTGCGAAGTTTTGTGCACATGCCGCTCGGGATTTCCGATCGCATCAAAATGGTTCTGTGACCAGGATGTGAAGGTCGTGCGGAGTTCAGCCTTCACACAAAGAACGTGCGATCGGTGTGGTTCGTTGTAAAAAGGAGGGGATGTTGTTGCAACCTCTCCGGTGGTGTTGCGTTGATTGTGTGATTC
>Ga0210059_1004949_pt1 | contig 21445 bp, 19 predicted proteins | sample Ectturendosymbi2_FD_188042 | JGI IMG/M metagenome (GOLD analysis project Ga0210059, IMG submission 188042) | Ecteinascidia turbinata endosymbiont from Florida, USA - Sample 2 (SPAdes) (version 2) | ecosystem: Host-associated > Tunicates > Ascidians > Unclassified | place: Key West, Florida...
TGCTTTGAAATGCTCTCCTGACCAAACCAAACGTCGAATCACGTGACAAATGCCTTTTTCTGATTGCTAGAGACTTAGTACGAGATATTCGTACCTTGCAGAGGAAAGCATAGGGCCCGGCTCTCAACGGTTGGCTTTGGAAAAGTGAAGTACGAATATATCGTACACCGGCTCTCAACCGATGGCAGCTTTTTTTCGGCCGGACGTGAAAGTGTTACGAAATTTTCGATCAGATAACCTGTCTCAAGATAAATCTTGGAAAGAGATAATAATTAACGAGCAAGACAAAGACAAATTCCAGTAAGATTTCTTAAAAATGATTAGAATATAAAATTTCATCATTTTTCTTTGAAAGTTTCTACAAATGTCAAAATTGCTATGCAATGTTTTGAAAATTTCGGGGGGGAAAATACCCCCCCCGGTTGCGAGGAAATAATGGAAAAGCACGCTCAATAATAACTTATAAATCATTATTAGAGTGTCCTAGGATCACTGCGCTTGTTGCTTCCTTCGACACAAAAGCATTCAATGACACGGAATTGTTGAAATCGGCTGGCGGGAACAATTTTTCACAGGCCAACCAACCGAAAACGCCACGCTTGAAATATGTCACAAAATGGCTGGCCCACCTTTTTTGCAAGTTTCACATCTGTTGTTTCTTGACTGTGCTCAAACAAGCCAAGCGCACTGCACATATGTGTGGAGGCATGAAGACGTTAAAGCACAATGTGAGGACAATGTTGCGATTCGCTCAATCGTCTACTATGAGTTTATTAAAACTTGTTTGCCTAAGTTTGTCACTTCTAATGCATCGAATGCTTTGTGAGGGTAACCTCTCCCGGAACATTGCGATCGTTTATATCAGTGGTTCCCAACCGGGGTGCCATTTACAATACCAAAGGTGCCACGAGCTAATACGTTTATCAATATATCAATGAAAAGATATTTTTAAAATGTCGCCAAGCCTCAAACAAAATTGCTATGGGTTCGCCACTAGGTGCCGAAAATTATATTTCTCTTTTGAAGGATGCCGCAAGCCTAAAATGGTTGGGAACGACTGGTTTAATTCATTTTTAATTCTTTTGAAAATTTCAAACGACCTTTCTCCTAGCAGTTCATGACCATCAAGATAAGAAATAAGGGTCCGCGTGGTTGGATAAACTAAAAGCCACAAATCCAAAGCATCAGACCCAAACGCTCTATTGTCATTTTCTTGCTGTTTCCCTATTCTTTGTCTCGTTGGTGAAGAATTCTTTGGTTGTCAGTTGGCAAAGTAACTTTTGCTTGCTATTCAAGCTCATCAAAATTGCGGATTTGCTTAGCGTGGGAGCAGTAGCCTACAAACTTGCGCAAGTACTCAGTAACAATCTGATTTCTGAACGACTTGTTTAAAGAAACCTAAAATAGAATATATCACATCTAATGATAGCAAACAAACTTTACGTAATAGAAACGCTAAGAAAAATACTTATCACCGGAAAACACTCCGAAAAACGCAAAAAAAACACAACCTAGTGAAAACCAAATGAACAATAAATACCAAACTACGAGCTAGGTGAGGGCCCGATTTTTACATAGCTTGCCAGGGGGGCGTTAGCACCCCTGGCCCCTCAGTTACGCCTCTGATCAGGTGCATTTCAAACACGAACAGGGGAACAGCCACAAGCTTTTTCCCCTGATTCATACGTAACAATCGGTACGATTCAGCAAACGCAGGACGCAGCCATCGCTTGATTGTTGTTTGTTTCTGCAAAAGATAATAATTATACCTCTAGTGTTCATTAAAGGATAAAACAAGTTAACGATTTTTATCTTACTTATCGTAATACAGTTTCGTGATTTCCGAATGGATCCACGATAAACTAGTCGTCGTTCGGCGATTACATACCATCAGGGGCGGATCCAGCCAGTAAGGTTAGGGGTTCGATTTCAGTAGTATTTGGTTGTCAAGTCTCATAACAGGTTCGCTACTATAAGAGAGATAAATTATACTTCACAGCACTGCTGTGACAAAACAATGGATGACAGAATGGCCTTTCATCGCGAATGTTGTTTTCCGAATTGCACAAAATTATATTGATTAAAGTTACTTTCGTAGGTTTCAGGGGGGGGGGGGTGATCGTCCCAAATCGCATTGAAGTCTTCCAAAAGGATTGTGGATTCATTAGTTTTAAACCTTCGCAGGGGATAACTAATTTCTTACACAAATTCCGGATACAGTGCACTTGAATTTGGACATTTCGGCCGTAAGCCTGTATCAAACACAAGAGCGGCCCAAAAACTTTAACCTTAACATGCATACCCTTCCTTCTGGTGGGATCCATTCATAAACACAGTTTTACGGCTGAGAGTTTGCAAGGATACTCAATCCGGCCTGGGAAAACTGTGCTGCTGGCTCAATGCCGGAGCTGTGGTGTAGCGAGGCTAAGTGCCGACCGGGCCGACCACTAATGTGCCGCCCTTTCCACCCCACAAATTTGCTTACAAGATTTTTTACAAAAAAATAGATCATGTTTCATACTTACTTAAGATACAAGGAGTAATCAAACACGCACAAAATGAAACGCGTCTTGATTTTTCTGCTTGTTGTCACCTTTCTCATCATTATTCTTCCTATTTTTTCTGCTTTCTTTACATACGGACCCGGCAGTCCCGTCGCCACAGGGGTTTTGGTAGGCTTAGCCCCCAAAACAATGCTCCAAGCCCCCCAAATTGAAATATGAAACACTATAAATCAGTGGAGTTTTGCCAATTTTTAGAATATCAATCCCCCTGCACAAAGGTAAATTCCCCATTTGAAGACTGTCTGGTGATGGTTTTGGGACCCAGCATATTTCATCAAATTTTCTTCTCTGTAGGTTTTTAATCTCCTGTAAGTCGCCACTTGGCTTTAATCGTTTACTCCAGGGTTTTTCAACCTGTTGGCCACAGAATAATTTTTGGCGGGAAACGGCAAGACAGGTATTATTGAAATTGAGTACGTTTGACAAGTTCAACCTTTTGACGAAAACTTAGGTTGCTCATGAACTGCACGCGACATAATACGCTCTCTTTCGTCATTATGCCATAAAATTATTGCAACATGGAAATTTGCACGTAGCCTACCAAGGTGGGCACAATATTCAGTTACTGAAGGCATTTTGAGGCAGACAGGCGACTCTTGTTGCCATGAAAACGAAATCTAGAAACAGGCTTAATGTGGAAGATGACTTGATCTGTGCAACATCCTGTATTGAGCCTCGAATATCTATCCTTTCTAATAGGGCCGCAACCAGCTGATATTTTCGGGGAAGGGGAGAGATGTATTTAGCGACGGTGAGTAAAGTTCACACATGTTTACAGAAAAACGAAGAAAATGAAAATAATACATAGCAAGCGCTACAGTTGACAACAAAACACAAGATATAAACCTACAGTCTTTACTGTGTACAGTGGATTACTTTATTTATATATATATATTTTTTTCGAAGCTCGGACATCGATAAACTCTAAGGTTATTTGGTCAAGATGTCCTGTGAAATCTTGTGAATGTGGGATCGGGCAGTTTCCACAATCTGGGTAATGATTTTTGAAGGAAGAGCAGTGTAGTCTGGATTACAGAATTTTAAAGCTTTATTTCAATTGTATCACAAAACAGCGGTTTGTCATTTTGCATACTTCCAGTGAGATTGATACAGTAAGCATTCAGCCATTTGTTTATTCAAATTTTGTTCTTTACCGATTGTGACAGTCTTACAGAAGTTACAGCAGCAGCTGATTTTGTAGTTATGTAAAATTGTTTTGTGATTAAAATTTTGGCAAAATGAAGATAAGTGTTGGTATTGATTTTCTTGCATTTAGTATGGAAGAGGTACTGAAGAAGTATGGAAAATGGTTTTTGAATTACGTGTGGGAACTCAGAATGGTGTGCCGCTGGGGCGTTGCAAAGCATCGAACGATAGGAAAAAAGGATTTTAAGCTAGCCTTGACTATTTACAGTGATTTCATACAGGGTCTGTCTTATCAGATTTTGAGAGGAGGGGAAATATAAACCTCGAACTACCGGACCAGTCATGTTTGCTAGTCTGCTATCGAATGTTATCGTTTCTACCCTTCGTTCAAACGACTTATGACTACGGTGGGGGAAATGGCTTCGGCTGGAGAGGAAGCTTTAACGACTGGGGCAATTGCTTCCCAAGTAAATATGTTAACAATCACTTATTTAAAGACAAACACTGCGGTACTTTAGCGCACTGGATTTGACGCTATACTTTTGAGTGCAAATTTAATCAATTTTCTCACTCCACAGTCACATTTCTTAGTTTCTTAGCCTAGCCTACCAGTATTGGGCTTCAAAACACAAAAACAGAAAAGAGGTAAAACTTTTTAAACTTTTAAAAGTGTATTTGAATATAATAAAGAAGAGTTGGAAGTTTTAAACTGCTGACAAAAATGTATTTTAAAAAAATGCCTCCCCCCAGATAGTGCCGCTCGCCCACCCCCTCTTTGCTACGCTACCGTGTCGGAAAATTTTCCAACCATTGTCCAGTTCAACGGTGTTAGAACCACGATGATCATTTGGCTTCCTCGACCACTTGGTTTCTTTACCTCTGAGCGACGTGATGTTCCAGTTTCCAATCACTAGCTTATGGCGGGATTGACATTTACGCGTAGTCCTCAAAAGTCTCTCGTATGTAGAAGAACTCTGCCCTGTCCCCATTCGCCTCCTTAGATGCCTAGCAGGCGCAACGTGGGGCTTCCGCTTATAAGTAGTTGGTAAAGAGACTGGCGCGTATATTTGGAACGGGCCCCTCTGCCCAAAGTCGGAGAACCACCATCCTTGGTGACGCGTGCGACGACCTACGCGCGATGGTTTTGACCGTTTCTGCATATTTAATAGTAGTAGCTGCCAAAATTGTACCGTTGGGCCAAGAGGGTCGCACCATATCCCCGCAACTTTTGCGATATCAGGGGCAGTGGCGTAACTGACGGGGGTGCAAGGGGGCGAGCCACCACCCTGGCAAGCTAAATGTAAAAACTGGGCCCCCTTTAGTTGACATTTTGATATCTAGTATTCTTTAATTTCTTGTTTTTTGCGTTTTTCGGAGTGTTTTCTTTTTTTACCTAGTACGGACATTCACGACATCCAGGCATTCACCATCATTTCTTAACTTTTTTCTGTGTTTTGGCTAGTGGGCCCCTATACGGTGACCAGCGCCCCTTCAGCTAAGCTTTCCCCCCTGGCTCAAACCTCCAGTTACGCCACTGATCTTGGGATACTACTTGGAAGCGTTGCTGTGGGCACATTTGTGTAGGAGAGGCATAGGCGTATGAGGCGGGGGACGGGGGGTACTGCCGCCCATCCTCTTGGAAAATTTCAGGACAAACTCAGTTTTCAGGGCAAGCGTAAGTTGCTCAAAAATCCTGAATGTAAAAAGTATATTCAATACAGTTAAAATTTTCAGGGCAAACTCTGTTTTTCAGGGCAAGCGCAAAGTTACTCAAAAATCCTGAATGTTAAAAAATACATTCAATACAGTGAAAAAGTTCAGGGCAAACTCCGTTTTTCAGGGCAAGTGCAAGCTGCTCAAAAATCCTGAACGATGAAAAAATTTTCAATACAGTGTATATTCACTTGGTGGTGATCCGTGTAATTTGGGCTAGTGTAGTGTGTAATCTGGACCAAAGTCGTGACTGGTTATAATGACTTCGATCTGGACCAAGCCCTCGTTTTCTGCAAAAATCGAATTATCGGATGTCGGTAGGTCAACAGCTTGATATAAGAATTGTGCAACTCCATCTTTGTACGTTTTCGAGTTGGCGCTGGGTAGAGGTGCAGGGTGTTAAGATGATAGGTTTTTTTGACCAACAGGAGTTAAAATGCCAGGTTTTTCGTGATTTTTTGAAACTCTTCAGTTATCTGTTGCAGCATTGATCTTACCATCAAATTTTAGCTGAGTGACTGACGTTGGAAAATCTTGTAGTTGGTTTTGGGAATGCAGTGTGTAATTTGGACCAACCCTGGTGGCGGTTCGTGTAATATGGACCAGTGGCACAAATGACAGTACTTGTGCTGTATAAAGTACTTGGAAAGTGTTTTACAGGCTATCAATTCTTTGTCCAAACTTCATAAGAAGCGGGCCGCACGGACGTGCAGATTGCTTGCCCCCTTAGACTGCGCGTTTTTAAATGCCTTGCTCAAGCGCACAGCAACGATAAACACAGGCAGGTGTAGGGAGTCAGACCCTTTGGTCCGGAACCGTCGCTTTTAACCATTGCGTTGCGCTATCGAAGTCGCGAACATATTTGCATCAGCAAAGGCAATTACCGTAAAGTTTCTTGTCTGGGAGAACACAACACTCAAGGGACTTCACCCCCTTGAGTTAACAAGCAAAGTAACTACAGAATTTGCCTATAACGGCACCTCTAGGGGAACGTTATTGCCGAATTGACGTTATAAGCGAATTGAAATCCACGTAAAAGATTCCATCGGGACCGATCAAAATATAACGTTAGGCGATTTGACGTTACAGACGAAGCCGTTATAGCTGAATTCAACTGTATAGAAAAGATTTACAAAAGGTTTCAGGCCCCATTCGGATTAAACTAAAAAGATATGTTTCAGGGCAAATTGTTTATTTTTAGGGCAAATTGTTATTTTCAGGGCAAATTTTTTCCGCCCCCCCAGCAAAACGCCTTCCCGTACGCCTATGAGGAGAGGCCTTGCATTGGGTCTCCTGCAGGTGCAGTAATGCGGCAATCGCTACACTTGAAAAGCAGAGGCTTTGTATTGCGCTATCACTTTTCATAAGTGGACAGGATGGACGATGTACTTGGTCCCTTTCTGCTAAAAGATTCTTGCAAGTTTGCACATAATTGCTACTGCGTATTTATTACATCACAGCACACATCATTTTCATATAAAAATAAATCAAATAAATACTGAGTGTTTTCATTAGTTTGACAATTTATTATACAAAAACAGATCTGCTTCTTTTGCATAGATCAGTGGTTCCCAAACTGATTGCAGTCGTTACCTAAATCAAGGTAGCGATTGTCAGTCCCGTCGCCACGGGGGGCTTTTGGGGACTTAGCACCCCCAAACAAGACTCCAAGCCCCCCCAAATTGAAACACGAAACACTATAAATCAGTTGAGATTTTGTCAATTTTTAGAGTGTCAAGGCCCCCGCACAAACCCAAAGCCCCCGTATTGTAAGCTTTCCGGTGACGGTTCTGGCGATTATGTCTTATTACTCTCAATATTTCGCAGTGATCGCTCACAATATAGGACAACATTATGGTTTTGGTTCCGCATTATCCCCGAAGAATCTCATATTACCCCACGGGGAGTAATATAACCCCAGCTTGAGAACCACCGGCATAGATGAAGTTTTGGTTTTCTCAATAGTGGCCACACTCTCCTGCAATCAAAATGACTGTCTCAAAGTTGCAAGCAAACCGAACAAAAACGATTTGCCTTAAATCAACATTAAAACACTTTCAGTAAGGTCTAATTTCGACTAGTTTTCAACTGTCTTTTCCACAACTGCAAAATACTTTATTATAATGAAAAATCGGTAATTTAAACAGGTGATGTCAGTGCGTTTGCCATTCCGCGTTGCTCTGCTTCCCTTGTTTTAATATTGTTGATTGAATTGCTACAAGGATAATTTTCCTTGATCAAGTGCTCTGCATTTCAAATCTATTACAAGCCTATCATGCTTTCTTGGCAAATACTTTTAATACGCAACACAGCGCTTGTGCAACGGTATCCTTCGCAGCCAGATCAAAGACATGCGTGTTTAGCAGTAAGTCCCATTCGATCACATGCGTTACGAAAAACCTATTTCAAGCAGCTCAAGTCAATCGCTTCAAGAATATTTTAATAAACATCTGTGACGCTTGGCAAGCAACTGTACAATGGCGATCCTAGAATTTAAAGTGGGAAGCACTGCGGGGCCAGGGAAAAAGTAAGGGGGTAAACATAAATGTCTATCTGCATGGTGATTTTCCGTTGTTTCAAAGATTAATTTTATATGATTAACCCTGTTCAAAATCACGTTGGTTGAGGTGAGAAGTTCGAAAAACTTTGCTTTTGTGCACTGCGCAGCCTCCTAATAATTTGTCCAACCCATGGTGCTGTGACATCACACAAGTCCATGTTTCGTTCTGTTTAACTGGAGATGGTCCACAAGAAAACCTTTCTTCCTGTTTGCTAATAGCTAGTAGTCATGTTATATAAAATAGGGTGATTAGAGACTGCACTACTGCAGAGCGCTCTGCTTTCAGGTCTAGGTTCTATGAAGTTGCAAGACATGTGTGGGTAGACTTAAAACTGAATTCACACGAACTAGTTAAGTAAGATGCTTCGAAGTCATAAACACGGGGCAGCAGAACACACGCCTGCAATAAGGATAAATTCAGATGAATTAACTGACACCAATTCTTAATTATTTCACAAACATTTTGCTACTGGGACAAGCATCAATCTGCTGACAGTAAGTAATGCAGTTCTACGTGACAGTGAAATGAACGGTGGAGCAATCTTGCCTTTTCTGCGACTGTTTCTTAGCTTCGAACGCAATCTTCCCCTACCACGACCATGGTCTGACTAAATTTTCACACAGGATCCGAGCAACCACTGGTGTGTGTCATCATCAACAACTCCAATTATCCGGCCGTCATGAACAACAACGCAGCTTATCATGAATTTGGGAAATACTGAATGCAGGCTAGAGGGCTTCTAAATTATCGTTTAAAATATTGCTAGCTGGAAGTTATTTGCTTTATATGTCAATCAAATGAACTTGAACGTGAAATTATGCACACAACTGAGGGAGCCAAACTGGGGGCCAGGCAAGAATCTGGGGGAGCACTGGCCCACCCAGGTCCCTCCTCAGAATAGTCACTGACTGTGTACATGAATTACTTGGTGACATGAAGCAAAGGACAAACGAAGACATAAGTAACCCAGAGCCATTTCTACTTTTCTCAACCCTTTATCCATTTTAATCTTGAATTTGGGTGCTTTCTCAGCTCTTACTTTAACCTTTCAACTTTTCACCTTTGCTGGCAATTTTCAGGACCGAAGATGTATTACTTTACGTGGAATCGATTTCCTATTAAAAATTGCTGATTGATTCCTTGCTTACCCCCAATGCGCAAAGTACATCAGAACCGTCACCAGAAAGTCGTCAATAGGGGGGCTTTACGTTCGTGCAGGGGGGGCTTGATATTTGTATTTGACAAAGTTTCCACTAATTTATAGTGTTTCATATTTCAAATTGGGGTGATTGAAGTTTTGTTTGGGGGGATAAGCCCACCAAAGCCCCCCCCCCCGTGTCGACGGGACAGAAGTACATACTTATCATAACCCGCGATACTATCTAATGCTAAAGACAAAGTACCCTGCAGCACAACAAGTAAGATTTTAATGATGTTTACACATATTTTCAGATACACCGAGTTAGGGTTCCAACCGATGTTGATAAAATGAAAACAGTGAGAAGATCTGTGGCATATTTTCTACTTCCCAACAATGACGTACCCATCAATGAGCCTGTCGTTTACAACGATGAGTCACTGAACGAAACTGCGGAAGAAAAAGAAAAGCGCGGAGAAATATTGTTGGCAAAGCAGTATGTGGAGGACTGCTTTCGCAGCGTAATTTCGTATGCTTAACCATATAACAGGTTCAGGTCTTGACCTCAGTCAACACATTCAAGCAACATATCATTTAAAAAATTTGCGTTTTTGTATAATATGTGAACTATGTTTAAAGACGTGCTAAAAAGTATTTGATGTTTTGTATTGTTTTGCAGAGAAAATATTTTACCTGAAAAAAATCCTTTGCTGCAAAGTTCAAATAATGTGTTGTTTGCATGCTTGCAAATGTACAGTATTATCCAGTTGATTTGCATGTCTTCTCTCCAAATTTATTTTCTTGAATTTTGTTTGCTTGGCTTACTTGTTTGTTTGAAACAGAACTTACCAACATTTTCAGCAGAAACAGCAAGCTCACGCCTTTATCTTTCTAGTTTTCCAAAACAATTTTACAATTTATTTCCTTATAAATTTACTTGATTTTTATAACAAATTCAATAAAATTTTCCCATTGCAAAAATGGATAAATGCTGACAAAACCAAAGATGATATAGATGATATCACTGGGTGTTATTTGCCAATGTTGCAGAGACGATTGATTCAACATTTTTTTGAAATGATATCAACCAACTGACTTCACTACCAAAAGAGTTCTTGGATACGTTTGGAGTATTTCAGCTTTGTTGGATAATGCATAAGCTCTTACCTGCAATCTTTATATATTCATACACAAGACCTAAGCGAAAAATGCCGTGAATAGCTTCACGTATTATTTTTTTATCTCAATAAATTGAGCTTCAGAATATGTCTTCGTCCAAAACGCTTTTGGTATCGCAATGGTGACGCATAGTCATGTCTCGTGATGTACTGTGTAAATTTCGTTTCTTAATTTTTTGTGTCTTGTTTGTTTTCATCATTTGTGGTGGATGAGAAACAAACAAAAATAAAATCCGCTGTAGCTGCATTGCATGTCTGGATCTTGGGGCTTGCCTGGACAATTACGTTTGTAACAATGCTGAGTTGCATCAAGTGGCCTGCTAGAAAAAAATAAAAATTTGAAAAGTAACTTTGTCGCACCCGCATAAAAGAAACGGACGCAGATTACGGATGGATATCGGATACTAAATTTCCGAAATTACCTGATAAGGATTGGATATGGATATGCAAAAATTTTTCGGATATGGATCAGGAGTTGCAATTTTAATATCCGCTCACCTCTGATATCCATACATACATATGTAAAGAAAGCAGAAAAAATTGGAAGAGTGATGATGATGAAGGTCTCGGCAAAAATGAAAAGCAAGACTCATATTTAAATCAAAAATATTTATTTCAGCTAGTGAGAGTTTGATTGTGATGTTAAAGATGCTTTATTAATCCTTATATCTTTAATAAGCAGGAAATGTGATCTTTGTTCATTTGAAATTATGAAAATTTGTGGTGTGGAAACGGCAATGTTGAACAGATCGGAGATTTTTGCAATCCTAATCCAGTCCAATATTTTCGTTGTATAATCCCCTCCGATTCTAATCCGGTAGACCTAGACCTGCCCAGATATTTGATCCAATCCTGTTTATATCCGTAAAAACGCTCTGATTAAGCATTTGACTGCTGTGATCAACGAAGTTTGGATATCCATATCTGATCCGGTAGAGTTTTTTTTTAAATCCAGTCCGATCCGGTTCTGAATTGCAGAATCCAGTTGGATCGCGATCCGGAAACCAGATCGTGTTCAACACTGGGAAAGAGCGGTGTATTATGGTCGGGCCCGGGCGGCACTTAGCCTCGCGCGCCAGTGTTGAACATGATCTGGTTTCCGGATCGCAATCCATCCGGACTGGATTTTGAAAAAACTCAACCGGATCAGATATGGATATCCAAACTGCATTGATCACTGCAGTATAATGCTTAATCAGAGTTTTTTTCGGATATAAACCGGATTGGATCAAATATCTGGACGGGTCTACCGGATTAGGATCGGACCGGGATTACTCAATGAAAATTTTGGACTGGATTAGGATTGCAAAAATCTCAAATTTGTTCAACACTATCGCACGCCACTGCTTTCACTTCTTTTCTCTGTGCGAACTTCGGTTCGCCTCATGTCACTTAGAGCAAACATTGCTCCGCGGGTACAACGCCGTGAGATAATTCGCGACGCCTTGCCTCACGTCTCCACCATTTTTGAGCACTCGGCTAAAGTAACGTTCCAGTGGCTTTCGTGTCACTAGGGATGATACGATGCTGCTTCTGCATGCCCTCACTTCTTTTCTCTGTGCGAACTTCGCTTCGCCTGACACGATGCAGTTGGCAGCCTGCCGCGCTGCTACAATGGCCTGTTCATTTGATAAAATGTTTTCGTTGCATAGTGCGCTGAAAACGCTTTGTCGCGCGGCCTGCTGCCGCGACCTCGACCACTTCTCCATACCTGTAGCATGGCCTCGTAGAAAACACTATCTAGGTGGCCCTGCCTGAGGGAAGTTCACCTACTGGAACAACAGACATGGACATTTTTTCATAAAGTTTATATGCCCAAAGATCTGTTGCAGTGTACTGCATAAACGAGTTTGCTCAAATTCATGATCTCTGAGCTTAACGCCAGTGCGCAGTTGATTGAAAATGAAATATTGCTTTTTCTACAAAACACTAACAACGAGAAGAGGAGAGTGGTTTGTTCAAATCAACCCTTGCGAAGCCCACTTTTCTAGTGCGCTTTTGTGGAGTAATTGAAAGCGTTCTGTTACTATTAAACACTTGTGCAAAGCTTCTATTTTCCAACCATAGCAACAAGCAGCGCCTTCTGTATATTCACAAGCGTAGAATGAAAATACAAATATACCAGTAGCAAGCAATTTTGGGTGAATAACTTAACTGTTCGCGTTCAGCGTAGTTCATGTTTCTAAACGGTAAACTCATCTTTAGTGATACAAAGACAAAATGTCAAAGATGACTTCACGAGGCACACGGAGATCGCTTCTATGTTTCTAAAGGTGCTTGTTCCGCACCAACCAGGGCCGCAACCAGCTGAAATTTTCGGGGGAGTGAAATAATTGTAACATGTTGTTGTAATATTTTTGGGGAGGGTCAAAATGATTGTAACTCGTTGTTGTATCCTACCTAACAACTAAACTTGTGTTTAAAACTTTCGAGGGGCAGCTGCTCGGTTCCCCCCCCTGATTGCGGACCTGGTCCCAACCACGGTTGATGACATATGTTGCATTGCTAGGGGCAGGCTAATTATTTACAACAGCATCGAATCGTCTGCAACACAATGCATATGGCGTAGCTATGATTGCTGAACAGGTAAGAACAATGCCATTGCGATGTACGAGACCTACTCACCATCCGTCAGTACGCGACTTTTAAGCGGAGCACGTTGCGAGTAATGCTTTCGTGATAGAGAAGAGCTTTGCACATTGTTGGATGGCTTTTTGCATGCAGGTGCAGGCAGCAATGCTCTGTACATTACAGTGGCGGATCCAGGGGAGGAAGTTTGGGGCAACATCCCCTCAAACGTCTATGGCGCTCCCTTTGAATGGCGCCCTTTTGCCATAAATGCGCCCTTTTGCCATAAATGCGCCCTTTTTGTGCCTATGGAAGTAGAAACAGAGATAAAAATACTCTACAATAGACAATGTTTTTTGCTTGGTTAAACGTCAGGATTTACGTACCGGACTTTACCCAACCTCTTATCGAATAGCGTGAACAATGCTATTGTTTTGTAATAGTACCACTGTCTCGTTATTTCTTTGCCGCGTGAGAATTGCCCAGCTTTACTTCATGTAATCACAAACGCAGTCGCATTCGCTTAACACATTTCTCGACTTGCTGCTGGGCTGTACGAAATTGGTCTGTTTTTTTTACAAGTTTAATTCTTTAATCAGTTTTTTTTTAGGAAAACGTTAGGCACCGGTATGGATCTGCAAGGGACCCGATTTATCTGATTCTAGGGACCCGACTTTCTCAGATTTTAAGGACCCGATGATAATTTTCTCTGATTCTAGGGACCCGATTTAAAATTCTAGGGACCCGAATGGGGTCCCCAAAACGCCTTAAAAAACGTGCTTTAATGCATGATGACAGCAGTGGCGTGCAGAAGGGGGGTTCGAACAGGGCGACGGTCCCGGGCATCCAAGGCAGGGGGGCATCCACAGCGTGAAATTACAAAAATTAAGTGATGCAACTAGATGATTTTTCCTATTGTATTGCTACTCACACTAGCTGTATGGATGCTCAGGAAACCTTAAAACGTTCGTGAAAACACGTGGACACATAGCGCCCACACAGAGACATGAGTTTCTGCTTCAAAACCAGCAGATCTCGTGTGACAAAAAATCGTTTGAGTTCAAAATAAACACGTTCAAACTCAGCTCTGATGTTGTTGAGGTGAAACTTGGTGGGAAAAAAGCAAAAACACAAGCCCTTACTCAGCAGTTCTGTTTCAAAAACAGAGAGCTCTGTTAAAAAAATTGTGTACAACCTGTAAAGAATCTTCGTTAATTGACAAGCCAAGCGCTCGTAGCTTCTTTTGATGAACGAGTTGCAAGTCTCGTTAATCTTGGTTTCTCTTAGCAAGTAAGAACTTTCTACAGGGCCATACACGAGGCGGCTGACCTCTGCTTGAAAAGAACAAGATCCTGTTCTTTCTCAAAGTTGGTGGCCGCCACCAAAAGCTGGCGGCGTCTGTTAAGTTCCTTAGCCAACAGAAACCTGCAAAAAAAATGCACGCAGCGGGCATCCTGTAAGTTAGACCTGTAGAGTTTAAACTGTAAGAACCTGGGAGAAAGGTTATACGTAGCACATTTAGTAAGAAATTCAACAGCAGCTTGATGTTGGACAGCCTTGTGTTGCGCAAGTTCGACCTTCCTGAGCAACACTTTAGCTTCACTTCCAAAATGGCCACTAATCAACTTTGGTAGACGAAAAGCGGAAGTGTTGAATAGCCTTATCATGAAAATCACGTCCAAAGAAAACGATACATACATATGGCATATAAAACCTTAAAACGCTATACGCGTTGGGAAACCATGGGTGTAATGCAACCCGCAGAACAAATACATTCTCTGTGCACATCTTTTGCCGGTGCGCCTGAGGCGTCAAGGTCTATTCCAGTACACTTGATCCTTTTCCGTTATACATATGGCATAAATAAGTCAGGTGCTTTTTCGTATAGAAATTGTACAGTATTTTGTGGCCATCCCCATCTCTACACAATTCCTTTTGGGCAATGAAAATTATCTTCGTCGTGGAAGCCGAAAACCGTTTTTTCCACGAGAAGAAAGCATTTGCACGATGTATCCCATTCTTTTCTACAGTATGTCTATCAAAGAAAGGCTTTCAGAGCAGCTGACTATTTCAAGCCTCTGCTTCATTGAAAACGTTTTCCACAACACATCGCAAACTGTATATTCTTCATGTGTCTCGAGATTGTTTCATTTTACACTAAGTTGTCAACATTTCTTGAAACAAGTCTCAACATTTGATGGAGTGTCTGCTCCTGTCACACAACCACCAACAAAAACAATACAAGTACCCACCGATGAGAGGAGTAATAAAATTAAAACGTTGTTGATTATCAAGCTCAGCATACCCAGGGATATCTAGAGTTCTAGATATCTAGAGTTCTAGATATCCCTGATCATAGCAAAGGTACAAAAATGTTAATCCCAATTTTTGCACAGAAAATCAATGTGCCAGCCAGCCTGATTGCAAAGTGTCAAGTAAATGTGGAACTCGATGAAATTAGTGCATCCATTGCAAAAGTATTTGAATGTTGCTACGGTGTCAATTGTATAAGTCCTTTGACATAAACGTTCTGCATGCCGAATCGCAATATTTCTGCAAAACACACAACCGCGTGATAAATTTTGCAGTAGCAGAGGCGTTTTTTAAGTGTGTATTCTTTCCGAGTACGATTTATATCGATGTGCGTATGTAAACATCTCTACTGTGCTGTTAAAGTGTGTCTTTCGTATTTCCTGTGCGCTAGCATTAACATGACTTGGAACATGAGTCTGAACTCATCAAATGAATGAATAAAACAAACTAATCTTCACGTACATAGTTTTGGAAAGACTTCATGAATGATTAACTTGGAAAAAATGTCAAATTACGAAACCAAGTCATTTATTTTGGCATGTAACCAGGGGCGTAACGATGGGGGGCAAGGGGGTACAATTCCCCAGCGTCAAATCACTATGGAGGCGCCAAATGACTGCGGGGGTGGGCAGAAAAGTCCCAACAATGTCACAAGCACTTTCTTCAATACAGTATATTTGCTTCCGAAAAACCTCAGGTTTGAACATGGAGGCACCAAACTTGTTTCTTGCCCCGGGCGTCATCCAACCTCGTTACTCCCATGCACGTACCAGTTGTAACTTGACAAATTTGTAGAATGTTGCCGTCGGTATTTCCAGAAAACAAACATGTTTATGGCCGAATAAAGATCTTTGATTGCAATTGTAACATCTTGTGAAAAAAGGGAAACTCTAAATAGACTTGCAAAGCACCAGCAGCTTGTCGGAAATGTTGACGAATACCTGTCTGCACTTGAAATTGCTGGAAAACATTTTTCACCGCCGAAGCTCCTGCACAAATCGCACTGAAGAAAGCGCGGTTGGCGTGCTGGTTAAAACACAAATATTTACTTGTGTAGACTCGTTGTCATCAGCTTTGACTTGTCCTGCGTTTTCGTCGCTGCAGTGCACGGTACACGGGACTTTTGCTAAACGATTTGTTTGTGACTTATATCTCGAACTTAAGTTATCAGGTGCCCCACAGTTTTTTTGCATCCGACACTAGTTTCTTAGAGATACTGCTGATCATGCATCTGTTTTGAGTGAGCAGCCAGAAAACGTCTCAGCAGGAAGAAAGGTGGTGTTTTAGTGGATACGTGTGCATTTTCGTTATAAATTTAAATAGGAACTATGTAAGCACTTATTAGTGTTTAATAATTTCGGATTTTTTTCATTTATTAAACGGAGTTATAATATTTTTTGTTTGCAAATCATCTCAGATATTATAATCTAAAGGGAAGTTTGTAACAAGTATTGTTAAATTGAATGTTCAACTGATCTACACCAGTTTCAGCAGCTGTTCAAGTTAGTTTGGACTAATATTATATCTTCAAGTGTTTATTTTGCTCTCTTCATAAAGATTTTTGTGAACTAATCAATCCAATTTGCTGATGCCAGAAATATTAGCGTTCTTACAGGCATGCAAACAGGCATTCTTTACCATTATATTTGTCGATTAACAGCTGGTTTAATCAGCATACCGCCGCCTCAAGCAATCAACGCGTCTCGTAAAGGCTTCGCAGGTGAAAGTACGTTTGTCGCTCGCTAGTTAGACATATGTTGTCTTTGCGCGGCTTCAAACTTGAAAGCAAGGCCTCCGCGAGCGAGACGCCTTGTTGAAGCAAGCTGCAGACACCAAACACGTGTAAGCGTGAAGCAGCGGCGGACAGCACACTCGCGGCACGCACGTACGCATACACTAAAACCTGTTTGCGGAGCAGGGCAATAATGCGAGTTGCTGAGGCTGCGAAAACGGAGTACAGTTGTACCAAGCTGGAACAACGGCCGTAACATTCAGTTAATGATACACCTAGTGAAGCGGACTTTCAGGCGATTGGCCACAGGCTACTGTCCTTGTGTATACAAATTTTGTACTGTTTTTTAAGTTTCAGAAGGTTTCATCACAGACATTTGTTCGGAAGTTGTTTGAAGCGTTCTATGAGCTTTATGAACGTAGATAACCGTCACATTTTAAGGTGTGAAACTTAACTGACATTTCGATGTTTACGGATTAGAAGATAAGTCTCAGACTTGGAAAATTAAGCTATAGGCGGAGCCGGTGTGGATGCGGCTCCAAACGGTACAATTTTTCACCTCGTATTATGTTGTACTTTGTCACAGTTATAACTATCAATTTTACCGTTTCAACGCTTACATCATTCAAAATAAATATATTGAATGAAAGACAGTATCGCAGTGAATGCATAGGCCTACTAGCAATCGTGGCAACACAAAAACACACAGGACAGCGCTTACCAAAGCTTTGTTACTTTATGAAAAAGTGTTGTCTGTGTCCTTTCTAAAAAATGAAAAGTAAGCGTTTCAATATCAACGCAGCTCGAAACTCCAGAACGCTTTGATACTATGAATGGAACAAGTGGGTTGGAATTCATTTTATAGGGGCATAGTTTAGAAACAAAAAGGGTGATGAGTGAAATCATGAGGTGAAAACTGAAAATACCAGGTATCGATCAAGAGTGAAAAATTGTTGTAGAGCTGTTGCTGCAAAGAAGGGAGACTAAAGGTTACATGAGTGAAGCACAAGTGCTGTGGAAAACAGATAAAGTGCGATTGACCAAAGTTTGTCATCGTTTCGCTGAGAAATAGGTTGAATGGACCCGTTCAGTGACTCTTCGCTGAACCCAATTTATCAACACATCATTTCAACTTGAAAGGAAGGAAACACATACATCATTGAATTGAACTTCATGATAACCACGCGACATGCCTTTACCGCCTTAGCTCACGGTTGTAGCCCTGGGGTATGTGGATTTTGCAGCAGTGTGAGAAAGGAGTTCGATTTTAGTCTGTTGCATAAAAACAGCAACTTTTAATGGCTACTGTGCATTTGTAAACAAAATTTTAGACATGTCAAACATATTTTCATTTGTTCCGTCAGAGCTATATGGCAACTGATCCACGTAATCATAAGGTCAAATGGTAAGTCATAGAACTTGATCGGTACCATTCCAACGCCCGTGAAAAGTGCAACACGATTTTGCGACAATTCTATGATTGTCTTTCTTATAAACAGCTTCAGCTTTTGCCGAGGTAGTCTGTTTTGACCCTGTTTTCGGGCAATGGAAGAATGCCTGATTCCCATCATTGACTTCAGCGCCTGCGGGTTAAGTGTTAGTCAATGTTCTCGAGAGGATCTACTCAAAGCGGGAAATGCCTTATATAAAGCTTTCTCAGAAGTTGGATTCGTGTATTTGAAACATGCTGGAATTGAACAGTAAGTTTGATTTGTGTATCTTGATAAAAGTGTTGATTGTGAATGCTTTGATCAAAAGTGAGTTTGGGGAAATAAGGGATCTGACTATTTCAAATAGAAATGTTGTTTTCACCAAGATCAGTCAGTTAAAAAGGTTTTGACAGAGAGTTTGAAAGACTTTGTAATTGACTGTATCTTGCCACTGGAACAAAATCAATCTTCAATATGCTAAGAAATAATGACATGGTAGGTCAGTAGAGCATTTTCGGTGCAAAAGTCTGGGCATCAAAGCCACTAATCGTAATTTTTACGTCTTGCCAATATGTATTTTTTACATTTAATGAATTTAGTCTCTGCAGTAACTTATGTATTTAGGCCTAATGAAAGGAAAAAATATTTTAACAGCATTTGTAATTGATAAACGCGAAGTTTTCTTTGCTGATGAATAGAGCACTTGATGGAAACAAATAACAAGCAAATTAAAAAAGTTGTATGACGTTCATACACATCTGGCTAGGTATAAATAAAACCTGAAAGCAGGACTGCGGAGCCGGAGCCCGGAGTCGGAGCGCCGGAGCTGGGCAGTTTGCCTGGAGCCGGAGCTGAAACTACAAATCAGGAGCCGGAGCTCGGTTTAAAACTAAGAATCGGAGCCGGAGTTATGGCTATTTGAGAGGTTGCTCCGGCTCGGGGTCCTTTCCTAGATGCTAACGGTTTGCCTAATAAACTTACGTGCGCTCTTTATAGCACACTAAACGCGATTGTTATGAGTTACGATACCAGACTGCAGTAATGGACCTGCAAGCCTTTGATGTTTCTTTGGTCTAATAATCGCTAGGGTTGCGACATCGTAGCTGGCAGGCGTGGTATTACTTGCGGAACAATGGCTCTCAAACACTGTTCTAAGAGCCGCATGCAGCTCCCAAACATCCTTTGTGTGGCTTTTAGCAATCTTTTAGTAACAGATTCTATTTAAATAAGAGCTGATGATGCCTACTTCGTAGGCAAAATATGCCGGAGCCGGGGCCATGGAAAAAGAGAGCTCCTGGGCCGGAGCCACATTCATGAAAACCAAGAGCTCCGGAGCTGGAGCCAGAGCCATGTTCATGAAAGAAGAGCTCCGGAGCCGGAACTGTGTCATTTTTACGACGGCTCCACAGCCCTGCCTGAAAGTGTGCTGGTAACCATGAGAAAAGTTGATGCCATGACCAGGCGCGGACACAGGGGGGATGCATCCCCCACCAGACCTAAAGAGGTGTTGGCATGACACTTGATTTCATTGAAAATCATCGCCAAAATTATTTTTGTACTGCACATTACTCGCTAAAGATGCTAAAATTAACGTATGCTAACAATTAGTCAAAAACGCTTCGTTTCATTAGACGAGCTGGCCTTGTTTATGGAACCTGATATAAAATAGCATGGGCGTCCGCAGGGCACGGGGGGGGGGAAACGGGCAATTGCACCCCGCGTGGAAATTGGGATAATGACACACTTATTTCTCGAAAAACCTGAAGTCGGCATCTTAATTCCGATTAAGTGATTTGATTCTTGCAATGACAGTTTTTTTGCCGGTATGAAACTCACACTGCACGAGAGTCAGTTTCACAGTTGTGGTGTCATGCAGTGATCAGCTTGCAGTTCACTCATGTCCCCTCCTTTGTCTGCAGAGGAGGGTTGCGAAAGTCGCGAGCAGATTTTTCTACTGTTGGTCTTTATTGCGTAACAATAACATGGCAACAAATCTACAAAGGTTCACTGTATATTACGGTGGCAGGCGTTTTGTTGCATGAGACTGTTGAACGCAGACATCTTGGCAGGTAATGCAGCGAGACAGTGACATGCTGATAGCGCTAAGCTACGTACATTCATACTTTGTGAAAAGAAGCACGAGTCTGTCTATCGCAATGCTTCCATAAGTTTGAAAAATCCATTATTTGGGGAGTGTGACCAATGTGCCTGAGTGTCAAACTACACTTATGCAGGATTCTTTTCATGCAGTATAAAATTACGTGGCTTGTTACAGTAGAATACATCTATGCAGGCTTATGGAAATACGTCTTAATCGTTAAGGTTTAGTTCTGACATCTGAGTGAATACTGAGTGCAAAGCTATATTTGCTGCGGGGAGTTTTCATAATTCATCTGGACAATTTTACAAAATCTGCGTGGTGTTCTAATTGTAGTAAGTTTGTCCGTAGTCGTGTCAACATACAAGTCTACTTAATTGTCTGGTTTGTGTGGCAAGGTTTTAGTGATCGCTTTGGACGAGATCCCAGACGTTTGCAGCTCTTGTTTCTATGTCAGGGTTTCTCAAACGGGTCCCTCGTCCCCCCTTGGGGGCCAAGTGCAGAGGCCGAGGCCAAATCTAGGTATTTTTATTGATGAGCAGGGTGCCACAAGCGTTGAGAGTCTTTTGAAGGACGCCGCGGCTCATGAAAGTTTGAGAACCACTGTTCTAAGTGATACTGACAAGTCTTGCTAGCTCATCCCGCAATCAGGGGAGAGAAAACGGGCAAGTCTCCCTCGAAATTTTCAAAAATATGTTCAGTTGTTAGTTCAGTTGAATATATCAGCTGGGTGCGGCCCTGCTTGCTAAGTAAAATAAAGTCATCATTTGTGGTTTCGTTGAACACCATGGCACACCAATTTAATTTAATTTATTTGTTTATAGCAGACACGAAGTCCATAGTATGAACACACACACTCTGCAGAACGCAGGTTGATAAAACAGACAATACAGAACGTAGTACAAGACATTGAAGCCGGCGAAATCACAGGGTTACAGACACTTTTTGCAACTGCATTGAAGACAGAACCATAGGGTTACAGACACATTCTTAACACTATTGTT
>Ga0210059_1004950_pt1 | contig 21441 bp, 14 predicted proteins | sample Ectturendosymbi2_FD_188042 | JGI IMG/M metagenome (GOLD analysis project Ga0210059, IMG submission 188042) | Ecteinascidia turbinata endosymbiont from Florida, USA - Sample 2 (SPAdes) (version 2) | ecosystem: Host-associated > Tunicates > Ascidians > Unclassified | place: Key West, Florida...
CATTTCACGTTTGCCCCCCTGGTTGCTCCATATATCCAATACAGTATTTTAAAAATATGGCCCCTCCATCTGGTTTGTGGACCCCCTGCTGCTAAATCCTGGCGACGGGCCTGGCCTGTATCAGTCAACTGATAAAAGATACATTTCGTGTGAAATGATCGGTTGTGGTTGTTTGGATTGTTTATACTTAATGGCAGATTTACAAAGGATCTGGACCTTGTGTGTGAACTAAACACTTGAGGAAAAGCAATAATAATAAAGTGCCAACTGCTGAAAATCATTTCTGAACTCTTGCATTAAGTTTTTTTTCATAAATTTTTTTTCATCATGTTGCACCCATCATGAATTCGTTGCTACACTGTGGGAAAGCCAAGAGATTCCATATTTTATTACACCTAATGTCTGCTGCTTAATAGCATCTCACAGAAGAGTAACTTTGTCTGGGTTATCTTGTGCAAAGAAAAGAACTGCATGATTTCTGTTACACAAGCTTCAATTGTATGCCATGGCTTAGCATACATTACGCAAATCTGACTAGCCTTGACGTATGCAGACACAGATTGCAGTGATGTTGGCTTATCTCATAGTGTATTTAGTCTAGGCTGTCATTGCCCTGTTCAGCTTGTAATATGGGCCAGTTATAATTCATTGAAAACTACCCGCCTATTACTAGAATGTAGGTTGTGCAGCAATGCTTATAAAGGTTGTATAAATCAACTAAGACCAATTGTTTTAAATTAATCAATCACCCTAAAGATGAAGTTGTATTTATGTGTAAAGTTGTGCAAGTTTCAGCATAAATAATACTGTAACTGAAATACGAAGTGCGAAAAAGCATGTGTGCTATGATCCTAAGGTTGCTCTATTTGCAATGCAATACATGTGCTGTGAAACAATGTTTAGTATTACTGCCAAGTACTATTTCAGGTCATGATGTTGCATTTATTTCAGAAAGATTTCATGCCAGAGTGTGACTACAGTACTAGCATGATTACTACAGGCTGCTGTGTTATCATAAGGTCAGCTTTTCGGGCATAAATGGTGCGTGTGTTAATTTTCAAGGTAAAGCAAGGTATGATCCACGTGTTGAGATGCCACTTTATTGCTGTCTTTTGCAAATCCTCGTTGGCCTACCCCTGCATCAACTGACCTACGCCTTTGTCGTCACAAACGTCCTTGTCTCGCGTATGCGGAAGACGCGTTGCAAATGTAGATGGCTGTATGCTGTTGAAGGACGGAACGCTCTGCACGCGCTTCAGAAGCATTTCTAGTGTAAACGCACCTTTACACAAAATGTCCTAGCTCCAACTATTGTGAAATAATACTTCTTATACCCTTTGTTACGCAATAACACTGAGCTCCAGATTTAAACAAAAGAAGTAGATAGGACCAAATTTGAAAGCAGCTTCTAAACATAAAAGATATTTGACAAGTTTTTAATTTTTCAGGAATTTGTATGGTGCAAATGTTTTGCCAGTCAATCGTTTTCTAGTGTAAAATTATCAGAAGCAACACAATTTTATCTGTATCTTTAGCATAGGCGAGACGCTTTTATCCGCCTACTTCATTTCAATCTGCTTAAAAACTTTATTCTCTTGTTTGCTTGTTTGTTGTTGTAAAATTATTTCGTAGAAGTAACGCTCTAAGGTACTTTACTAATAAAATATTCATATTATTTCTAAAAGTTACGAGAAACTTTTTAGGGGGACACAAACATGAGAACGAAACAACCGTGCCTGAAACCTTTACTCTGTTGTGCTACCAATTCATCCGAAAATCAAGTTAAGTGGTACGGCTGTAACAACCTAATCTATAAACATTAAATTCCACCTTTTGATTAAACTCGTATTGGGGTTAGTACTCTTTGTTAAAAATTTTACATGACATCTGGCTGTGCTCATTTCAGATGAAAATGCGAAAGTCTGTCAGTTTTGGTGTCGCTTGGAAAAATGTGTAGGCTATAGTTCTTTTTGTTAATCTGTCCATTGAACGAAGAAAACAATGCACCTATATAATTACCTTATTTACATTTGTTTGAGTAGCATTAATCTATACGTAAAAATGCTTTTTGTGCCTATAATTGCTGTTAGCCTTCTGCGTTTCAAAACAATTTCTGCTGATGAAGACCCTCGTTTGAATACACGTACACCTAACTTTAAGCAATACTGCATAATTGGGGCTGGACCAGGAGGTCTTCAAATGGCTTATTTCTTGCATCAGTCCAACCGGGATTACATCGTCTACGAAAAAGGTATCAATTAATATTTTGCGCAAATATATACATCAAAACATAATCTCAATTTTCTTTCTTTTCAGATTTTAGCTCGCATTACCAGAGTGAGTCGCAATAGGACTTCTCCAACAAGGTCAAAGAGTGTAATTAGGCTGCAGAGTTTTACGCTTAACCACAGGTCACAGTTACGTTATCGACATCGTATTTTTCGGGTTAGATAATTTATTCCACCACCAAGGTCGATATTTTTCTGAAGAAAGTTTTTCAATGCTGCATAATAAAGAGATGGGTTTTATTAATCCAGCATGTATCAGAAGGGTTGGGTTTATACAGCACCACGCTGATTTACGACAAAGTCCTTGGATGTATATTATGGTTTGGAATGAAAATCAGCGCAGGAAATCAATTTCCTTCCCTATGGGCAGGAAATGAAAGTAAAATTTCAATGTCATCACTTGCGACTAACTGAGATTTTGCAATAATTTTTAGCATAATTTTCCAGTAACTGCAGCATTTGAGAGTTCATAGGTTGGTGTTATTAGTCAGTAGAAACCTATTACAAAAATCCTTAAGGCAAGCAAGAGCGGAGTATAATTAGTTTTGAAATATCAAGCTGCTATGAAAGATTTGCTTAAATACTTTCGTAAACAAAGGTCACGGAGCTGGAACATTTTATCTGAAGTATCCGATTCATCGTCAACTGATCAGCATCAACAAAAGGCACACTGGAAAAACAAACAAAGAATTCAACATGAGACATGATTGGAACAGTCTTCTCAGTCATGATGAATCACTAAGAATGACCAAGTACTCCAAGGTGAGTGTCACTGAGATTAACAATAATAACACTCTCACAGTATAATGTGCAAGTTCTGTTGAGAGCTCTTACAGAGTTTTTTTACGTACTAGTAAAGCGCATAAATTTCAACAAGTTAAATTTCAGTTAAGCTTCCAAATATGCGTATTTTGCGATAAAGCTGAGCCCACCTTTGTTATCGTTAAATATTCAAATTTCGATTTGGGATATTTTTAGTACGTCGTATGTTTCAATAGTTTATTTTGGAGTGATGCACGATCCTTTTTTTAACGGAAAGACATTCATGAGTTCATTTTTCCAATCCGTGCATGGTTTTTGTTGAACTGCTTATACATTACTATAAAAATTTAAGCCAAGTCTTTCCAAATACGTTTGCTGATCAGAACACTTGCAGCTGTGATAAACCATAAATAGCGGAGAATAATGAGCATATGATATTCCGTCTTGGATACCACTGTTTACTTATGAAGTTGGAATTCGCTAGGTATTATCGATACCAAAGAAATCTCTTGGCTGCAATTCATGACAACTTATAATAAGCTGACCATCTGCATAGGTTTTCACTCGTGGCATGTAACAAGCTTCTTTCACGACCGTACCACTGCTACTGAAAGGCAATAGACCTTATTTATGAATGATACGTTATTTTTACAAACGAAGCAGCCGGTAAAACCCTTATAATAGCCATGCAATTTAAATGTTGGTTTGATATATCTGTCGAAGCGTTTCAACTTATTAACTTTTTTATACTATGTGCCTGTGCGGCAACCACGGCAGCTGTGTGCAGTATTGAGTGAAGTAATCAAGGAACCTTTACGTAATTCCTTGTGTCAAGCTTCTTCGCTTGAAATTAAGGGAATGCGAAAATGTTTTTATTTTATCCCAGCCTCCACAATTTCCAGGCAGCATTGCGGCAAAATGAGCTGATGTCTTGTACATATCAAGTGGAAACCATTCTAGCGAGATCAAATTCATGTTATTAAAACAATAAGTTGTAGTGCTGAAGTCACCAATTCAATTAAGTTAAAAATATGTTAGTAAATAATCTACAAACAAGGTTACAGAAGGTAAAAGTGACACACCGTTTTGTTTATCGTGTCTACTGTATTTACACACCAAGCCCAAGTAAGGAAAAATTTATTTTAGATGCTAAAATATCTTTCAAAGCTTTCAAAACACGACTAAAAACACTTTAAACCAGGCTTTTTTTAAGGAAAATGTTAGGAAAATGTCCTACTTTAGCAACGCTCCAGATAATGTATAGGATTCGCTATACCTTAAAAACAGAAATATTGTTTTAAGGGATATATGAATTAGGGACAACGACTCTATCTTATAACATTCTAATCTTGGCCCTTTGCCTGCACAGTATTTCATCTTGGAAATTGCAACATGTCTTATTTTCAGCTTCATACCGATTTTTGTGACAACTATACTTTGCCACTGATTGGCAAACCACGGCTATTTCGCTTTCGTGTGCGGTTGTTTGAGCTTGTGAAATATATTGGCGGAGGTAATTTTTATCAAAACAGTAACTGCACTCAAACTGGTTTTCCGAGTGTAATCGCTTGTTTTTATTCCAAACTGGCTTTAATCATTGCTCTAGAGCAGAGCTCACCAAACTACTGGACCCGAGGCTAGTTCTTCCGACCAGCCAGGGCCCTTGAGAGGAAAAAAATGTGCTGGAGCGAGACGTACTTTGGGCCTCCTTAACAAATTAAAAATCATAACTGAAGAGCTTCGTTAGCTTTCCAATACTATGAATAGAAAATGAATTAAAACCATTTACCAATGTTATTACTTAATTTCAAAAGGTCTAATGCTGATTTCAAAGAATGCACGTAACACAGTTGCTTTGGGAATTTCACAACTATATATCAAATATTAACACTAATGGTAGGCTATAGCACTTCTCACTAGTAAAGCAAATTTAATTATTCTATAACACTAGCACAGTGATAGAAGGACATGAACTTTGTTACTCGCTTTGGCATGCATTTTACAAGTTTTTGACAGTTGTTTTTGGTTTACTGTCCCGAGACGACACTGTAATAATGGCCTCTATTAGCTTGGTCATGGTGGTGCAATACAGTTGTTGTAACAGAGATTTTGTTATTGATCGCAAAGTGGCAATTGGTCAGATCTGGCGAGTTTCCAGGCCAATCTAACATACTTAATTTTTCGTTCCTGAAAATCGTCTTCACTTTTTGTGACGTGAATATTTGTTCCAAATGTTGCATCAACATCTGTGATGAGATTCCAATGTCGAAATTGTGGTTGGCGCCAGTGACATGAATATTTGTTAATCGAATTTAAAACTGACACGTCCGGGCACGCCTTTTGGCTAAGCAATCAGTGACAGGTTATGATATGGCAAGCAAAGAGAAGTTACAATTTATCTATAAAATATGAATTAGTAATGAAAATGAAGATACGTGAAAATATGAACAATATTACCATAACGCAAAAATATGAAACTAGTCAAAAACATCAAAGAATATCAAAAACACAAAAAATACGATTATCAAAAAATATAGGTCTGTGTAGGGAGGTTGCAGAAAACCCCAGATTCGCTACCTGATCCCTTTTTAAGATGAAAGACACGGGGCAAGGTCCTATTGGAATCTTCCTCCACCATCAAGAAGTGCCGTTGTCATATCTGGAATGATTTTTCTTGCAATTACATAGTGTTCTACAGTGCAATATTTATTTTTCTGCGCATCCTATCTTTTTGTTTCAATTTTTTGAGCAAGAAGCTGCTTTTTAGCGGTTTCGTAGCCTTTCTGCCCGTGCGGATGCAGTAGGCGGCTTCGTACTGTACGTGAGCTTATGTGTACTCCATCATGCATCAAATTCTTCTGTAAATCAAAATTCGTCTTTTTTGCATACCCTTTGCAATTATTTATTATGGTTGTTTGGGTGTAGTTTCAGAGTTCCGAAAGCGTGACAATGCGTCTCCGCTTCCTAGTTGCGATATCTGTCATACTATCGTGGGTCTGCCAGACCCGGGTCAAATGAGATCATTCACGTGAAACTGCGGAAGCGGAAGTCGACGCGCTTTGAACTCTTCAGTACCTTCATGTTTTTGTGTGACTAGTAATACGTGCGATTGCGGTCATCCACACTCTTCTAGTATTTGCAAAGTGGAGCGAGTTCGGGTCTGCCTGACCCGACGATAGCAGTAGTGTGAGGTGACGGGTCACGCTGACCCCACGTTATGGTTAGTGGAAGTTCTGCCTGTAAAAAGCTGAAACTCACTCAGTGCATGCTTCTGCGGTCTTGTTAGCAGTATACAAAAGGAGAAGTTCTTCACGCCCGTAATTTTTTGTTGCGAGTAATTCAGTTCAGGACTACATGACACCTTCGCTAAATCAAGCATTTATGACACTTTCGACACCCTACTTACTTTTCATCAAAAATCGTATGATATCAGAGTAAAGTAACTTTGTTAGTGCTCAAATTGCTTAGTGAGACATATATTTTCAGTGTAGTTTTTGTGATAAACTGCAGTTGAAGGAAAAGGTATTTTTTTTATTTTTGAAAAACGGATTTGGCAGACCCGACGATAGTATTAACGTGACAAAAAAAACAATAGTATTCCAGGGTTAAAAGTCACAGAAAATCCGACATGTACGACTCTCAGCCAGGAGTGTGTATCAGAATTTAGAAACCCGAGACAAAATCGCATAAAGGGGCCCCAAAAATTGGACTTGGACAAATGTGATATTTCATGTATACATACGTGGTCTTAAAAAAGGGGTGAGACCCCTATATTTGGTCACGTTATATCATACAACTGGCCCCTATATTTTGCACATGCTATACAAAAACCTTTTTTGCTGGAAGCAAGTTAAATTTTACATTTTGTCTGGAAAATTGCTTGTGCGTGAAAGTAGATTTTGCAATGTAAATTGTTTACAGTCATTTGACTTTACATTTTTTTATCTACACATTAGAGATGCTGATCGAGGGGCCCATGGGCGTCCGCAGAAATTTTTCCAGGGGGGGCAACGTCGACATTTTACTTATCATTTTCAGGTTGTTGACGATGCGACGCAAATGGACGTTCACAGCGCCAGATTTAGATGGTGGGGGGCCCAGGCGTGGTGGGAGGCCCCATGTGAGGATCGGATATAGGATCTTTAGGTAGGGGATGGCGGATGAAGTCACTAGTGTTTCCATGGATCATTGATATTTATAACGTAATCTTGTCACGTCAAATTTGTTAACTCAAGTGTAACAAAACTTTATGATGCAACATGATAATTGACAATGATTAGCGATTTGTGAAACTGTTGCAAAACTGGTCACCAGAAACATCGCCTTTCCTTTTTTGAAATTTTGCTTGAAATACGTTTCTGGGCGATCCAAAGTTTTCATCACCTCTAAACACCAGTCCTCGCTCAGCAATAAATTTTACGACAAAAACCAAACGTTGCAGAAGCGATTTCCAAAATTGCTGGCATTTATTGAGCTGACTGGCTGGCTCTATCAATTCTTCACACAGTTATTAATTACATCTGCGACTAAACGCAATTGTGGCATCTTTATGTTCCACTGATTGCTCGTGGCTCCTCAGCGTGCTTCTAGTCGCAGATGCCTTTTCTAATCAGGAAATGCGCACATTCAGTCGTATCTGCGCACGTCAGTCTACACGTGAAACAATAAACACAAGTTTGTGAAAGAGAAAAGCAAAGCCAGCTTCTTTCAACGACTTCGGCGTTGTGGTTGTGGCGAGGAATAAGATTTTTGGTGCATTTCCGTGACGAGTTTCGGTCTTTTCTGTGTTGTGGAGCATCATGTTAAAAAATAAGTTTTCGTTTTTCAAGCAACATTCCCGCATTTTTTCCGGTATATTGGATAACCAGAGACCGATATCTTTGCCTCCAATAATAGCGTCAGCCAAGCCATCTATCGTATTTTTCGATGATACTTCTTGACGTTCTTCTGCTACTGCACCGCTGGTTAAGCTAGGTTTATTCTCATCGTTACGTACATCTAAGTCTGTAACAACATGTTCTTCGATTTTCTGTCCTCTTACAGGTTCGGCAGAAAAGTCTCCGCTGGATTTCACTGCCACTGTAAAATAGTAACTTGAATGTTTCTTGGCTTAGCTGCAGCTTCCACCTCTCTCATTTTTGCCTCTTTTGCTTTTTAATGTTTTTTAGAACCACTTGGAGAAGCTCTACACTTGTAAAAGAGACAATCCCTTTTTACTGTCCATGTTTATTAAAAAAGGGAGGACAATTTACGACTGTCCCTTACTTGAGTGTATCCTTTCTTTACTTTGCATAAATGACCTACCCTCTGTAACTGAATTCAATACGTTATTATTTGCTGATGACACTACCTTAATTTTATCAAACGGGAGTGTACACGAACTTGAGAAATCTGTCAACAGTGAGTTAACTAGCATCGTAGCCTGGATGCAAGCAAACAAATTAATGATTTTAAAAAGACCAATTTTATTCTCTTCGGTGATAAATGCCAAAGACACAGTATGAATATATTCTGTTCTCAGGAAACTGTCTCCCAAGTAGATTCTGTTAAATATCTGGGGATCTTTATTGACTCTAAACTAACGTGGACCTCCCAATTAGAAAATTTAGGCAAAAAAGTCGCTAGTGGAGCCAGCGTTTTATTTAAACTCCAATCTTTTGCTGATGTGCATTTGAAAGAATAGTTTATTTATCTCTGGTCTACTCCGATCTAATTTACGGAATTTTTAATTAGGCTACAGTCGATTGGTCAAGTATTGCTGACCTAGTCAAATTAAATGATAGAGCTATCCGTAGTCCACTTACATTTAATCGTAGAGAGCGCATTCCACTTAGAGATCTATTTTATTCAGCACGGATACTACAGATCAAGGATATTTATAATTATGAACTAGCAAAACATGTACGAAATTTATCACAATATCTTTACTGATTATAATAAATACTACGGCCAAAGCAAACGATACAACTGACATCTTGCAAACGTTTCGATAACAACTGTTATCATCTTCAGTGCATAGCAATAGAACTGCAGTGATCTTGCTGCAGGTTCTTATTGGTTAATCAGGAGAAAAGCGCTGTCAAAAAGGAAAAAACGCAAAAGGCTTTACTGATTATATCATAAATTGTTTCAACATTTCTGTTTCTACCAAAATCAGAGAAACTAGACAAACTTCCAGAATAACATATGAAATTCCTCCAGCTAAGACACATGAACGACGTCACTCATCTTTTCGAGGACCCACAATGTGGAATGATATTCTAAATGATTTTAAACTAGTCAAATATTTTCGATTCTGTAGGTTACAGAAAAACTATTAATTGACCATCCTCACATATTATAAAAGCTTAATTTTTCCGCTTGTCTGCTGTAATTGTGTTGTAGCGCGTCTTGTTTGTGCTTATGTCCTGTGGTTATGTCTGCACCGTCTTTGCAGATATAGGTAGGCTTATAGAATTCTGTAGATTTTTACTCATCGTCTGTGCAGTTCGATTTGTATTTCGCGTGGGAGGATGACTCGAAGACCTTACGGTCATTCTCTTCCCCCTGATATCTGATTTTTTCATATGTTAAATGAAAATGTCTGTCTGTCTTCTGAAGCGTTTAAACCCTTTAACGACCGCGCGAGCCAATAAATTGCCGCGAGTTTTTTTGGTTATAACTCGCCAGCCGCTATAGCTAGAGAGTTGTTCAAACCCTCTATGGATGCGGCAAGTCTTCTTGGTTGTATTAAAAAAAAAAAATTTGATTTGGGTGAAGGGTTCGCCTGGGAGAGGCTCGCAAAGTGGGGGTGTTTTTGTTTTGTTGACCAACTTTGACGGGTCCTGGACGCCAATCCAATGGGCCAAAATTTTGGCTCAAACGTTGTTTGAAAACTAGATTATCTCCCGCGTCGATAGAGCCCTTGTTTGACCTTCTAGCATGTCTGGAACCAAAGTTATGGCCCAAAAAAAAACATTTTACCCCCAAAATCAGCATTTTCTGATGGTATTGCAGGTTGCAAAATATTTTACCCATGTATCATGTTCCATCATTTTACAATAAATTGCATTTGGTTGATGCTCTCTTTGCATGATCTCGAACAAGTTTTGGTATTGGTCAAACACTTTGCTGCAGCTTCATCGATAGAAACGTTTCTATCAAGCAGATACTACTCACATGTTTCATTCTCTTCCCAATTAGTTGTTTGCAAACGGAGGAATCTAGTCAAAGCATTTAAATTCAGCAAACAAAGTGTCCACGTCCATTTAGCCAAATGTGAAACACAAGACTTGTACAATACAGGGATATCTGACATGAATGAATCACAATCATGATCCTTGCCTTCGCTGAATTTTCTTAGTGCTGATTTTACTTGGCTTGATATGTGCATCTGATTGCCTCAATTGAATCCTTGGCTTCACAGTGGCGAAACACGATACAACCTCAACAACTCATGCTTTTGACTCTCAATATTCTGAACTTTCTCAAGAAAAGCAACCACAAATGATTGGAAATGCCTTAATGTGAACAGAATTCGTTCAAAGAATTTTCAACAAAACGTTTCAGAACAACAGTTGGCTTGTCGATGGACATGAAGTATGAATGCGAAGCTGCGTACAATTGAAGCATCCTTGGCAAGCTGCGATGAAGTTATAGCCACCTGGTTACGCTACGATAAATAAGTTTTTGGCACTCAATATCCACAAAGTCACAATAGTCTTTTCACTCTTCTTTGCGAACTGTGCAAATGCAACCACACGTAAATCACTCAGCTTCAAAATAATTTAGTCCTCTTCTGAAATAGGGATACTTCTGTCATATTTCTTCATTTTTCAGCATTTTTGATCAGCTCATGGGTGCAAAATTTTCTGTGAATGTTAGTAGCGCGAAGAAATTTTTAGTAGCGCCTACGTAAGCTTTGCCACACAGCATGCATATGCATAAATTGTAAAATGCAAAAAACGTTTGCGCGCTCCATGTTTTTGATCGCGAGTGCGCGACCGCATTTTTGCACACCGGGATTCGCAATAAGTACTAAAAACTACTACACCATACATTAATCACCGTATCACGGTTCATCTACAAAGCTAGTCCAGTACCTATAATGGAGTCAGCAGTCCACACCCTAATGGCAAGGACATTGAGATACTGAAAAAAGATTTACCACTGTTGTGTAACGAATGTGAAAGCATTCCCGCCTTTCCAGCCGAGAATTAACTCAACCAAAGCATAGATTAATTGGACAACTCGCAGGCCCTCACACAAACTAAGCTACGCCACCATCTCGCATCTTGTTGCTGTAGAGTAGGGACAGCATACTGTATGCAAAAACAATATATCATAGCCAGTGACGTAACTGACGGGAGGCAGAGGGGCGAAATAACCCCTTGGCAATCTAAATGTGAAAACCGGACAGACACCGTAAGTGATATTTCGGTGCTAGTATTCGTTTGGTTTCAGTAGTTCGTTGTTTTTGCGTTTTTCGGATTATTTTCCGGTGATTTAGGGTTTCAGCATAGCTATCCACATCCGGATTCACCATCTTTCTCAAGTTTTTTTCGAGTGTTGGCTAGTGGGTCCTGTACAGTGGCCAGTGGGCCCCTTTTGGCTAAGTTTTCCACCCTGACTCAAAGCTCTAGTTACGCCACTGATTATAGCTATGTAAAATAAGAATGCAAAAAGGATGACAGTTTCGAATATCCTCAGATAATATTTCATTTCTCATGAAAAAAGTGGACATGTTCTTCAAAAAAAAGGGCGTGTAATAGGATAGGGCGTGTAATAGCAGACCTGTGCAAATCTGAGTAAAGCAGACGCAAAATCTACCAGAAACGAGTAGAGACGTAAGCTATGTGTTCTACGTGGCTTGGCCTTGCATTCACTAGATTCAGATACCTGACCGACTTTCAGGAAACCAATGAGTGTAATAGTTGTTTCGTCACAATATCAAGCATTCTTCAAGTGAAATACTGCTGTTTGGCCGACCGATATATAAATAGCGTCTACAAACAAACTTTTCTCGCTAAAATGACGAAGTGGTACGCACATTTCGCACATTGGCTAAACGCATGAACATGGTGGGGGGCCCGGGCACATATTTACAAAATGTAACCGTGTTCGTAAAACAAGTAGTTTTTAGGTAAAGCTAAACCTAACCCTAACCCTAATCGTAACCTAAGGCTAACCCCTAAACCTAACGCTAACCCCTGAACCTAAAGTTAGGAAAAAAAGTGATCCCATGAATTGAAACGTGCAACCACAACTTCCAAAACGAAAGTAGCAAAGGTGAGAGTCGAACCAAAAACCTTCGCAAAATGAAACCTCAAACATTCCGCTAGGCTAGAAAGTCAGTGGCGAATGACTGCCAAACTGAGCGTTTTATCGAAGATGCATCTGTAGAAACAACTTGTTTTTCAAATACGGTTACATTTTGTAAATAGGCGGCCCGGGCCGCTTGGGCCCCCCTAAATCCGGCGCTGGACGTTCACAAAACGTTTTTTCCTTTATACACCACAAAGAAAATGCCCAATGTTACGGCAAGAGTCACAAAAATGCGCTTTTTCGGCAGAAATAGCTAGGTATATTACGATAATTTACACATCAGGTTATCTGCAGATTTTCAAAGCAGGATACTCCTTTTCAAAAAAGATTTCCCTGCCAAAGTGTCTGCGTTGAGCCATTTCAAACAGTCACATGCAACAAAACGCCTGCTACCGTAACGTGAAGTGAATTTTTGAAGATTTGAGACCATGCTATTGATACGCAATAAACACCAACAGTAGAACAATCCACTCGCAAGTTCCACAACCTGCCTCTGCAGACAAAGGAGCGGACATGAATGAAATGCAAGTTGACCACTGCATGCTGCATCACACCAGAACAGCGAACGTGGCTCATGTGCACCGTGAGTGTCATAACGGCAAATAAACTGTTATTGCAAGAAATGAATCAAACCGGAAGTTTGCTGCTGACTTCAGTTTTTTTAGAGATTTTTGATTCATAGTCCCAATTACCAGGGAAGACAAAAGTCCCGTTATGCCCCCATTCGGATGCCCATGGAGGGACTCTGTTTGGCACATTTGCGCGTAACTTTTGCTTTATTTTGAAAAAACTATGACTTGCATCAGAGCTTATTAAATGTGGTTTTAGAGTGGTTCATCAGCTTTTAAACAAAACAATGCGAAAACTACGTGCGAAACTCTCAAAAGGGACCCCAGCCGCCCCACGGCATCTCTTGAAAAAGCAGGGCCCGAGGCGACAGCCTAGTTAGCCTCCTTTGATATCCACCTCTGCTCTCAACTACATAGGCCTACATCAGAAAGAACTGGCTTCATTCTATACCACTATTAAATCTCCGTGACGTCACAAAACGTATTTTTCAATGTTCCGGAACGTCACGCAGCACTTGGTGCATTGGCGATAAAACAGCAGCAATTGAAATATTCCCGAACGCACACTAAAAGAAATGGCGATACATTGTATATTGACTTAAACAACAACTGCAGTCAATTAATTTGTGCAAGATTGTATAAATATAATTATAGCAATACAAACTTTGTGCATAATTGCCCATTTCAATTTTGGACTTTGAGGTTCGTGGGCCCCCTAGATTCCCATGGGCCCGGTGCGGCGCACCGACTGCACTCCTCACTCGTGGGGCCTGCGACTAGCTGCACTTCCACAAATTAGTTAAAATACTGTAAAATGATTCAGATTAACGATCATCGCAAAGCCGATGCCCGTCAGTCCGTCACAAGTCACTCAGACACTGATAAAAATATGCCCACATATAAAAGACGCGAATCCTTCCGGAGTAAGTAAGTCTGAGCGAACCAAATAGTAGTAGAGCGAACTCGGTGAGCGAGCTCCATTGCTGCTTGGTGTGAGAAAGTCTCTCCCATTGCAGCATCGCTTCACTGGTGACGCCTGCTCTGCGGTGGTCATGCTTGCGAACTTTTGTTCCCTGTCTTGCAAACGGATGATTTCAAGACTATGCGATTATAATCATAACTATCATAAAAGGACTATATTGCTAAATCTATTTGGATGTGAGGCACTTACTTTCCAAAGTCGGACATGTTCTCTTCGCTCAACCCATTCTTTGATGGAGCTGTACTGGCAATTTCTCACCACTCCCAAGCCTTACCGTTGCGTTCTCGAGGAATATCAAGCCTTTTTCTTGAGCTATTCAACATATTTTCAAAGTTTTTGTAGGCAAATGATTACATTTTGCAATTTTCAGGTTTTTGGATGCACGATGTTGTATGTTCATCCCAAGTCTCTTGTTGATGTTTAGGATTTTTTCCCTCCGGCGGATGTGCTCGTCAAATACCTCAACGATTATATGAAGAAGCTCAACCTCAACGTTCGCCTAAACACAACGATTTCTAACATACTGAAACGAAATGATGAGCTGTTCCAGATGCAAGACCAGCACAACAGAAGATATACCTGCAAATACATCATTGCTGCAACTGGGGTATCTTCTCCTAATGCCCCACATTTTTATGGCAAGTGTTAGAGCAATTGTGGCAGAAAAACGTGTCTTTGTTGAGCATGCACTGCTTATTGCTACATATTTACAGAAAGTGTAACCCCGTTTGACGTCATCGCACAATAAAGTTTGAACAAGAGAATTGGAAAAATAATGAAACTAAAATAGCTGTTCGTGCTAATATTGGGTAGAAATTCATCGAATTTCTAACATAAAGAAGGTAGCATCATAAATTTTAACGTTCTCGGTCAAAAGTCCTAATCACTGAGTTTTGGTAGCTGGGCCGAGAAAAAATGGTTTAGATTTACTTCAATGAAAAGAAACAATGTATAAGTTCGTAAGTGTTGGTCTTCGAATAGAGGTCGTTAAATTTGGTTGTACCGAACTTTCTAAGAATTGGCGTAATGTCCCGAAACAATCGCCAAGCATTAAGCTTGATAATGTGAACCAGGCAAGGGGTAGAGTCGGTGAACATCATCAGTGATGTTACTGGCATTTCAATATCCCTACCAGTCATGTTTTTCCCTTTGAAAATAGTAACCGAACTTTTTCACTTTTGTGATCAAAGTAACAACAAAACTTCAAAACAAGAGCGTGTATTCAAAAGCATGCTGCAATGCTGCATGTTCTCAATACGATATTTTGTGTTATAGGCTCTGATTTGGTTGAAGGCTATGAGAACCTCTCAATAAACCGCAGTGAGTTTGAGGGACAGAGCGTCCTGATACTTGGGCGCGGGAACTCAGCATTCGAGACTGCTCAACATATCTTGGGATCAACCAATTTCGTGCACATGGTGTCACGTGATCGAGTCAAGTTATCGTGGTCAACACATTACGTCGGTGACCTTCGGGCAGTGAATAACGGTTTGCTGGATACCTATCAGTTGAAGTCATTGGATGGAACATTTGAAAGTATTAGACTTTTTCACTCGTTACTGAGATATAGTTTGCACACGACTGGGCTGTGTGTTCATGTGACACTGATTTTTTTGTGGCGCATAGTTTTACTGGAAACCTCTTACGTGGAAAGTTGGTAAGTGCCACAAGAGATCTATGAAACTTTGTTGCCTGAAGAAAGCTTGAATCTGAAACCAGCATTTTAAAAATTATTGTCTACGAATCTGTGAAAATGCAAGGGAAATTTTAGCCCAAGTTTTATACCCACTTTCCTGATGGGACCGCATTGCCATAGGTAGAGAACAGTGGCGTAGCCAGCCCTAAATTTTTTTGGGGGGCAAAATTTTTGACTTTAAGCGAGCAACAGTATTTTGCAAGCAGGTAACTTCGTTCTTCTCTGGCAATTTATTTTTATTATTTAGCGGACGTTTCGCCCACCTATTCAAATGGGCCTACTCAGGGCAATGTTTTTAACCACATAACATGCAATTTACCAATGACAAAAAACAATGAGCAGTGTGACGTACAACGACAAAAAGAGCAAAACCGGCCAACCGACCATCACGCTATAGCAGGGGTGGGCAATTAAGTTGGCTCGGGGGCCACTTTACAGAAGGCTGCGTAAAGCGGAGGGGCGCGCCTTCTAATGGAAATTGAAGCAAGTCTCGGTTCGAGTTAGCTCGACAATAACGTTTCCTGTGTTGAGTTGGAAGATCTTTCAGATTTGAAGATTTTCCTGAATGCTTCCGCGGGCCACCGAAAACGTTTTGGAGGGCCACATGTCGTTTGCGGGCCCCTATTTGCCCACCCATGCGCTGTAGGAAATTAGTGACAGTATGCGACAGCGAAGATAAGAAGTGTAAAATGAAAAAGAAGATAAGAAGTGTAAAATTAAAACGCCGGGACTTGACAATATATAACAAAGCAATAAAACAGCGTAAAACCTGCCCAGAAAAATACACAAAATGTTAGTATTTGAAGTAAAGCAGTAAATGGTGTGAATGTATGCGGTAAATAGCGATCAATAATAGGATAATCTGAGTGGTAAGCTAGCAAATCAACAAGCACTAAAGCTGACAAACTAAAGGTAGTCCAGTAAAGGATAAATTTCACCCATGTTCTGAGATATTATGATAAATAGCTGGGAGTTTGCGCTTTTATTATTCATAGTGTCAGTTTTTAAATTGATAAAGGATTCTTAAAATATGAGATTATGTTAGCTATTTACGTGATGTAAAACGTGGGCGCAATCCCAGTCGAAAACATGGCCGCTTCGGACTGCATGTTTCGTTAAAGCTGTTGTTTTCTGGATTTTTAAGAATATTTCTAGGCAAAGTGTCGCTGTGGTGTTCTTTCAATCGAGTGCTCAAGCTTCGCTTCCTTTGTCCAATGTATTTGTGTTCACATTCCCTACCTGGAATTTCATAGGCTACACCTCGACATTTGCTGACGGGTACGATATCGTTTCCTGAACATAGGAGTGTACTTAGTTTAAATGTACTGTAGGCTTTAAGATAGTTCGTTTACTGCTTCTCCATAATTCGTTTCAAAGACTCTCCCAAGTCAGTTGTGTACGGTAAAATAACTTAGATATAAACTCAGAAAATCCATTGTGTTATTTCTTCTTTTTGTTTTGAATCATCCATTTGGGGTAACAGTTCATCATGAGAGTCCGTTTCACATACTTCATTTCGCTGTTGAGGTCCTGGGCTGTGGAGGAAAGATTATTAGCCCGTTCGAAAAGAGTGCTTACCACTGATTTTTTTTGTTGTATAGGATGTTCTGATCTAACGTTGAGGTATCTATCTAAATGGGTTGGCTTATGACAGACTGCTGACAATAATGGCGATTTGATGAGCGTTTGATCAATAAGCCCAAAACTGGAAGACATTCTTATTTTTCTTGTTCCATAGTGAATTGCACAAAGCTCTCTATTGTGCTCACACGGGTGAAAAAACGGACAAGTTTGATTTTTTGAAGATCACAAATGTATCATCTACATATCTTTTCCACAATCGTGGAGGGCAAAGGTTCCCAAAGCGCGTTTTCCGACGATTTCTATGACTAGTTTTGCAACTACTGATGAAACGGGAGAACCAATCACTGTTCCAAAAACGTCTTTGTAGTGTTTTCCACGAAAAGTAAATTTCTTGAACTTAAGCAAAATTCAAGTCCTTGATTTAGTTCGGTAGTTGACAAATTTGTACTTTGATTCAGTTCGAGATTGGACTGTAGACGTTGCTTAGCTATGCTTAATGCAAATGGAATTGGAACTTTTGTGAATAAAGATACAACGTCGAATGAGACCATTACTTCATCATTTCCGAGTAATTCTTGAGCAATAGATCATGTGAAGTCTGAAAAGTTTCGTACGTGATGTTTTGATTTTCCAACAAGTGGTTTGAGTAGTGAGGATAATGCTTTAGCTATCCCGTAGGTAGGTTGAGTCTGTGAAAAAAACTATTGGTCTCAGTGGACTGTTGTTTTCTTTTTGTAATTTCGGTAGTTCGTACAACCGGGTGTTGTGGCATCTGAGTTTTTCAGTCTAAAACTTGCTTTTTTGTAATCTTTGTGCTTTCGAGCAAGGTAACAAATTTATTGACGTCTTGGGTTGAGGATGCGGTTGCATTGTTTTTAAGATGTTTGTAAGTTTCTCGATTGTCCTGCATTTTTTTAGTTTTGTGGTCATACCACTCTTTGTCTAAGACTGTGGTGATGTTACTTTTGTCAGCCTTGGTGATCATAATACTTGGATCTTTCTGTAACTTTTGCAACGTCACGTGTTCTTTTTTCGTCAAAACTTATCTACTTCGTTTTTTGTTTCACACGGTTGAAACTACTTTGCCACCATTTAGGTCAGTCTCGCTGGGGAAAATAGCTTGTAATCCGTCCTCAACCGAGGCAAGGATATCTTTTACTGGTACATCTTTAGGGGCAATAGCAAAATTCTGGGCCAATACTAATGATTCTCGTTTTTCACGGACGCTAACCGATGCCGACACCGATAGTTTTGCACAACTCACAACACAGTTGAAAGACATTACAGTGCATTTTTATTTCATGCAGGCCACATAAACAATTGTTGCACAAGTCACAAATGAAAGAGCAGATTGTAACAAGCTGGGAACATATTACAAATTTAAGCGATATGAACAGCATATAAATGAAAAATAACAGTATTCTTGCTTGGGACACCGCTTCTCAAAGCACAAAATGACACGATATGCTAAAAATGTGGAGGGCATGACCTCTTTGCTCCCCATCTGGCTACGCTCATGGTAGAGAAGCTACACATGACCATCTCTCTAACACACAAAAACGCGTTGAGGCGTATAAAAATTACTCTTAATAGGGACTTTGCTGCAGACATCTTTCTACAAGTGTCATTTCATTACATCGTTGAATTTTACCTTTTTTTTCAGCTGATGTTAAATCAATCACATTGCATAAAAGTCCACTGAATGGAAAAATCTTCATGACACCAAGTAAAACAGAGGACACATTTCCTGGTGGAGAATCAATTGATGGTAACCTTTGTTTCTGTTTAAGAGTTGTGTTTTCTCGACTTTTCATAATTCATCCCAACGTAATTCATGCCCAAGGTATTTTTTCCAAAAATAAACAACACAAATCGAACATGCTCGCAAACCAGTTAGATTTATCCAGCAGTTGTCTAAATTATTATCCGCCGCGTTTTGTCAACGTGACCCTACCAATCCAAACGCGACTATTGCGAAATGCGATGTCCCATACGACGCCAATTGATCCAGATCTAAATCAAGATTTTTCCATTAATGAACTTCTCTCCGCTATCAATGACACTAAGAACACTACATCGGGACCAGACAACATCTGCTACGAAATGTTTAAACTTATGTCCATAAAATATCTGCAAGTCATGCTACAGCTGTTTAACACAATCTGGTTCACCGGCAAAATTCCTCCATCCTGGCTACACTCCATTCTTGTCCCTGTTCCAAAGCCAAACAAACCTGCGCACTTACCGTCTTCCTACCGCCCAATATCTCTGACCAGCAATGCTTGTAAGCTTTTTGAAAAAATGATTGTGTGTCGCCTCAACTTGATTTTAGAGTATCATAATGTCCTTCAAATCTCTTTCTGTGAGATTCGCATTTTTCTCTTTTTCCAAAAGGTTTTTACTTCTCAGTAAGAAGATCTATATAATTTGATCGTTCGTTATTATCGCAGTAACACAATTTTACCAGTTGAAAAATAATTTAACCCGCAATCACCCTAGAAATTTTGCTGAATCAACTACGTTTTACTTTCTGAAGAAATTGGAATTTCTCCAAGTTGTAGTTTGTACAACCTGGATGCTAAGCTCAATGCAGTCAACAAACAAACCAGTTTTGAAAGTGATCTGGTCTCCGCTTTATGGCAAGAATAAGATGAGCTTCTTCAGAGCAAGAAGCCCACTTGAACAGGTGGACGAAACGTTGGCTGATAATAAAATATAATCACCAGAAGAGCTTATTCATCTGTTTGTTTGATTTGTTTGAACAAAATTGTATTTTGGAAATACAAAAATCCGCGATCAACTTGTAGAAATTTGCGGCCAGAACAGAAGGTTCACTAGTTTGAGCTGTTAAATATATAAAAAACTAACGATACTTTTTTGAAAACTCGTCATGCTTCTCGATGACTGCTAACAAACAAATAAGGCGTTACTCCTCCGTTGGAAAATGTGCATGAAAGCAGTCACTTGCTGCCAAATTTACAGTGCGATTGAACTGGCAAAAATAAGCAACGTCACATGCTTGTTTTGAAATTTCAGCCATCACATAAACTGGCACATTAACGTGCTTGCAAAATGTGTTCACTCCACATCTGCTTTTGCGTAGAAGACACTGATTTTGAGTGCTATCATCACGCTCGATGCTCATGTGAACTGCGCATAGCAACGCGAGGCCATAAGGTGATTCTGGCACTTACATTATTGCACCAAAAGCTTAACTATAGATAACTGAGTGTGTTCCTGCTCAGTATTGTTTCAAAATATAAATTGCTGTCCAGAGCATTGTGAGGAATATAGCACCAGACTCTCAGTTATTGTTTTCGACTGTGGTCGGGACAGTTTCTGAAATCGTAAATTAATACTGAAGAGCACACACATCACTGTCGTCAGAAATATGAACAGTGTTTGAATGCTACACATGAAAATTTCTAGTGGGTGGCGATACAGGAAAGAACAGCACGCATTCTTTATCACTTGTTTTCTTGCATAGCGCCGACAAAAACTTTCAACATAGGCTGTAGCTCGTTTTGTGAATATATGACCTATTTTATATGGAGGACTTGTTCTCTTATCACAAACGATACGCTTTGTTCCATACAAAATCGTTAGAAAACACGAAATCTCAGAATAAACGCGAAAACTGATACCTTGAAAAAATCATGACTGATTCTGCGATGTTCAGCATTATTCCCAGCGTGGTCCATGTGCATGCAAAGCGATAAGCGAGCACCAACTTTCAGAACGCGAACTATAAATCGTCTTCACATATACTTCAATAAATGAAAAGCATACCAGTTCTTCAACTCTGATTTCTCGCAGACAGCGATGTAGTGTACTTGAAATACATGCACAGAGGTTAATCACCAACTTCACCTTGAAGGCAGTTTTTGTGGAACCATCTCCTACATGTTAGGCGCAAAATCAGTCTTAGTTTCGTTTGTAACCCCTGTATGCGGTAACATCGCACATGGACCACTTGCTTTTGTTGTCAACCGATAAATTGCTGATGCAGTGAGCCAGATGCTGTAAACCAAACCTAACTTGGCAAGTTTCTCTCTCCCAGGAACTAAACGAAATATTCAAGGCTTCTCGTTGCTGCATTGCCATTGCTTCAAATCGTACATCTTCTCCAGTTGAAGTAGACAAAATGTGTCTTGCCCAAGTCCTAGTTTTCGGTGATGGTACGTCTCTTGGAAATGACAAAAGATTGGAAACGCATTCAAGATTGCCAAATTCCCCAGTCGTACGAGGTTTTTGCTG
>Ga0210059_1004951_pt1 | contig 21439 bp, 14 predicted proteins | sample Ectturendosymbi2_FD_188042 | JGI IMG/M metagenome (GOLD analysis project Ga0210059, IMG submission 188042) | Ecteinascidia turbinata endosymbiont from Florida, USA - Sample 2 (SPAdes) (version 2) | ecosystem: Host-associated > Tunicates > Ascidians > Unclassified | place: Key West, Florida...
GCCTACCAACCACATCAATTTTGCCAGATTTCATGTGCAAATAATCAACAAGTTGAAAATCTAAAGTAATTGCTGCATTGTTCTTTGCTTGGAAAGTTTCCAACCCATCGAAACCTTGGTTTATGCTTTATTCACTGCGTTTTTTGTTCCTTTCAGAATTCGAACCTACCAATGTTCTCGATGGAGGTGCCTTTTCGCGAGATATGTTTTCTTTCGAATTTGTAGCCTATCAATCGCTTCAACGTTGACAAATTTCGTGCGCAAACAAGCAACAATTTGAAAAATTACAAACATTGATACAATCTTTATTTCTTGGAAAGATACAAACCCATCAATGCCTTGGCTGATGCTGTGATTACTGCAAAAGTTTGTTTCTTGCGAAAACCAAACTACCAATGTTGCAAATGAAGCTGCCTTTTTGTGTGATGCTTTTTCTTTCCTATTTGTATCGTACCAACCGCTTCAACGTTGCCAAATTTCATGCGCAAATAAGCGCAAAGTTGAAAAAACAAAGATACTGGTTCAATGTTCATAGCTCGAAAAGTTTCAAAACCCTTTTAGGATCATTCCGTGTCAATTCTCAGGAAGTGGTCAAGGCACTCGCTCCAATTTTCCTGAAATTTTACTCAAATTGTCATTACCCCATATGATGAACATCTGCAAAATTTGAATAAAATCTGTCAAGAAATGACATGAATATAAAGCTTTTTGAGTTCGGGTGGCGTAGCGGGAGGGGCGCGAATTCTTCATGTTTGGCCATGTTTGAAGCCTTATTACTGCCAAACTACATTGGTGAACAACCCAATATTTCAGGGATGCTAGTAACTTTGCCAAATATTGAAAAAATAACATTATCTACATTGTGACCTTCAAAGGTCAAAGGTCATGACCCCTCAAATTTGACTGTTTCTATCTCTTGCTACAAATTTTCGAAAATTTTCAAACCTCGTCACGGTTTTATTTCTTGATAGTTTTCCCTCATATTTGGAAGAATAGTTGCTGATAAAATGATCTTTGATCTAAGAAAGTTTTATTGCAAAATATCAAAAGATTTGTGAGATATCTTGGGTCAAACTTGGCACGAAATGAAAAAACTAGAAAAGCGGGGTACCTTTGTCGCCTTGGTTCCCCAGTCATGGGTAAACCTTTTGATCTCACAAACCTTTTGATATTTTGCAATAAAATTTTCTTAGGTCAGAGATCATTTTATCAGCAACAATTCTTCCAAATATGAGCGAAAACTATCAAGAAATAAAACCGTGACGAGCTTTGAAAATTTTCGAAAATTTGTAGCAAGAGATAGAAACAGTCAAATTTGGGGGGTCATGACCTTTGACCTTTGAAAGTCACAATATAGATAATGTTATTTTTTCAATATTTGGCAAAGTTACTAGCATCCCTGAAATATTGGGGTTGTTCACCAATGTAGTTTGGCAGTAATAAGGCTTCAAACATGGCCAAACATGAAGAATTTGTGCCCCCCTGGCTACGCCCCCCAACTGAAAAGCTTTATATTCATGTCATTTCTTGACAGATTTTTTTCAAATTTTGCAGATGTTCATCATATGGGGTAATGAGAATTTGAGTAAAATTTCAGGAAAATTGGAGTGAGTGCCTTGACCACTTCCTGAGAATTGACACCGAATGGCCCTTTAGAGACTGTAAAAGCCAATTTATCGTCTTGCTCGGCGGTTTTTCAGCGATAACCCGCGAACCACTGGAGGTATGCCGACATGTAAACATTGCAAGAAAGGTTTTTGTGAGATCTTTCAGATAGGTCTAACAGCAAGTTATATTTGCATTTGAAAGTTCTGTGAAAATCCGCTTTTTTTCTTTGTTTCTTGCCGTTTTGGGAAAGTTCTTGATGATTTTCAAAAAAATTTCTTGCCACTGTTTTAGCTTTTTTGCAAGAACTATACCTGGCCTCGAGTGCTTTCAAGGACTATACCAAGTCATTTACCATTGTTTCAGGGTTGGGGAAAAACAATGTTGCGACAAAAAAGCAAATGGGGCAAAAAAGGCAATTTGAAAAAAGCGCTTTCACAGGTTTTACGCCAAAATCGCTGCCGATACTGGATTTCGGAGTGCAGCATTGGAACAACGCAAAAATACAACCAATAAAAAAGTCGAAACTTTTCAAAATGGTTTATTGCAGTTTTTGTCACTTTTCTTCAATTTTCGGACACTCGTCAGAAACTTTTTGGATCATTGGCATAACTTTTTTTATTCTCATTACTTCTGCTTCAAATTTGGTAGGATGTTATAGGACGTAGATGTGAAAATGTACTGCAGCTTTCAGTTTTTTGTGTGTTTGGTACCAGATATATGATATTTTACATGTGAAAAATGACCAAAACTCCCCTAAAAAATCAACAAATTTATTTTTGTACTTTCCAAAAAGTTTGAACAACTCTTGTATAAATATTTTTACAAACTTTGGGTCCTGGCCGACATTTTCTGTGCCGAACGAATTTTTCTAACGTGCTTGTAGATTTTTCTACAGATGTATGAACATACCCACTGCTTTTGTTTCGACTACTTTGCTCTTTCAGTTTTTCCCCTGTTTGAGTTCGCCAATGACGCCACAAAGCTATCGCCAATACCTCAAAATATGCGCGGTGAAAAAACTTTTCTTACAATACCTTCCTGGTGGACGTAACTTTAGCGGTTTGCGAGTTATCGCAAAAATCGTGCAGTAATGTCAATATATCGGCTTCTGCGATCCCTAAAGGGTTTCTTGCGAGAGTATAAAAATATCAATTATCTCAGTGGAGCCGCCTCTTCGAGAGATGTTTTTTTCCGTTGCCAAATTTCTTGCGCACACAAGGAACAAGTTGTAGCAAGTAAAAATTATTCGTGCAATGTTCATTGCTTGAAAAGTTATCCTGGAATGCTAACGTTGTTAGTATGTCACGCGAACACTGACTTCATGCGAATTTCACTCGTTTTCAAAAAAATAATCTTGGCCATTTTTTGGCCAAGGTTGTCAAAGGTGAAAATTTTTGTTTTTTTTAGCATTTTCGGCCAAGGATACCGATGGTGAAAGTTTTTGGTTTTTTCGTCATTTTTGGCCAAGGTTACCAAAGGTGAAAGTTTTTGTTTTTCTTGGTCATTTTTTTCCAAGGATAACAACGGTGAAAGTTTTTTATTTTGAGCATTTTTGGCCAAAGATACGAATGGTGAAAGTTTTGTTTTTTCTTTGTCATTTTTGGCCAAGGATGCAAACGGTAAAAGTTTTTGTTTTTCGTAGTCATTTTTGGCCAAGGATACCATCGGTGAGTTTTTGATTTTTTAGCCTTTTCGGCCAAGGATACAAATGGTGAAAGTTTTTGTTTTTTCTGTGTCATTTTTGGCCAAGGATATCAATGGTGAAAGCTTTGCTTGGTCTTGGTCATTCTTGGCCAAAGTTACCAACCATGAAAGTTTTTGTTTTTCATGGCATTTTTGGCCAAGGTTACTTTTATTGGCCACTTCGGCTGTGAATACCAATGATGAAAGTTGTGTTTGTGATTTGAGATTTTGAGCAACCTCTGGCATCCCGCTCTGCCAAACGCGAGTTCACATTCGCTGGAGGCAATCTCTGGCACCCCACTGTGCAAGCAGGAGTTCGCGCTCCGGGACGCAACTGCTGGCATGGGATTGCAAGTACGAGTATACTCGCACACCGGTAGGCAAGCGTTGGTATGAAAGTACGAGTATCTCGTACCCCGGAATGGAACGTGTTAATGTCCCGTAGTTTTAGTTCCAATGCTCTAATGCTGTTTAACTTCGCAAAGTTTTTATTGAAATCCATTGTGTCGAATGAGTTTCAAAGACATATTAACCGCTTGTACGAGTATTCTTCTACACGTTCTGGAAGCAGGGGCGAAACGAGGGGGCAATGGGAGCACAATTCCCCGGGCTCCGAATCACTATGGGGGCGCCGAATGACTGCGGGGGGCGACGAAAAATCCAATCAATGTCACAAGTACTTTCTTCAATACAGTACATTTGCTTCCGAAAGATTTCAAGCTCGAACATGAGGGCGCCAAACTATACCTTCTTGCCCCAGGCACCATCTAATCTCATTTCGCCCCTGTCTGGAAGACATAACATCTCAGGGAAGTTTCATTAATGTTTTTCGAATTTTACAGCTTTAATACTGTGCAAAGTCTACAACTCTTGCATTGCTTCCTTTTTTTCCTAAAAGTGCTTAAATTAGTGCATATTTTGCAGTTGCATAGAAGTGGACCGAAACAAAACGTAACAAATACAGACCTATTTGTTACTAGGTCCACCTGCAAAATTTTTGAAAACTGCCTTGCAATCTACTAAACGAAACCTTTTCAAGGTACAAACTTCTGATAAATCATCATTTTAATTTAACCAAAACCGTGCCACGTTTTCGCGGTTTCCACTATTCACAAGGAATATATAAAATGTTTGGATGGAGGAAAACTCACATGCTTCATTTTCTCAAATTTCGAGCCCACTGAACCCGACTATTCTATTGGGAACTTTTGATAGACATGGAGAGAGAGGTCTGCCTCTTTGGCTTATCTACAGTCATCTAACAAACCGTTACCAAAATGCAGTAGTCAACTGTGCGAAATCTAAGAAGGAACGAGTTGCTTGCAAGGTGCTACAGGGATTGACATTGGGACCATTCTTAATTTTTTTTGTATAAATTACCCACCACCAGCGCGTAATATTCAAATTTTCATATTTGCTGATGACACTAATCCAGCTGTGTCTTCTAGTATTTACTTCTCTTCACAAAATAAATTGTAAAATTACGGAATTTCATAAATTAAACAAACTGTCTTGAAATTACAAAGAAATGACTACAGGGTCGTATGTCGAAAGTTAGGAAAATGTAACATTTAGACCAAATATTGAGGTCCTGAAATAGCGAATAAAATTTATAAGAAACATCTTGGAGTCATAAGAGAAGAATCTTTAACCTGAAAATCATGCACAGAGTTTGTTTGCCATAATTCATCTGCAGTTTCACGTGTGTTATGCACGTTAGAAAATACTCTGATGTAAAATCAGAAAATAATATTTTGCATTAATCTACCCTCACATCTAATACTGAAATACTAGTTGAGGAAATGCAACGACGCAGTACGTAGACACACAACAAGTAGAAACACAACACCTTCCACACCGCTGTTTCAAAATTGAACTCATTAACCTGTCAGGATGTTTTCAAATAGACAATATCTGAATTAATACACAATATACAAAACAATACAAAATATTTCATGACCATATTACTGAAACCTTCAAACCTGCAGAACTAGACCATAATTACAACAACAGACAGGGCAGCAAAGCATAAATCTACTTACAGAATTCACACTGATGCTAAAAATAAATATTTTACATACTGGGGACAAATATACGGTAAAACATCGTGAGTGACATTAAATTATGTAACCTGGTTGTTTTTAAAAGTGAGTACGTAACTCGTTTTACTGAAAGTCATAACATAAAGCAATTCTAAAGCAACTCTTTGTAGGTCTGGTATTTGTTTGCTCACGCCATATGTTTATATGGCGCATGTGCATTATTCATTAGGTTTACTCATCCCGTTTTCTCATCTTCAAAAAATGACATTTCAACAGTGAAAATTCCTTGTGCTTGGTTTCTTGGAGCTGGACTATTACTTTGAACTGCGTATTGCTTGTAAACTGGTGTATACTGGTTTATTTATATATTTATCCGCAATTTGTCTTGCATCCCTTTTTAAGGCAAAATAAAATTGTTGTTGCCGTAGCATGTAGCATCATTCCATCCAGAGTAACTTGTACCTGAACATACTGCGCCACCAAGCGGATTTTTTCTTGAGAAACGCAAGATCCATAAAAATGGGGAAGTCCCAACATATTCCAACCAATTTGCTTTCTTTTGATATATTCGTTATAAAGGCGTTGATAGCCTGTCTGGTTGATCCAAGCCTGCAATGCAAAAGCAACAACATTTGCCATACGTAATCCAATGTGGCGAAAACTAAGGACAACTTCCTTGCAATTTTTAGAAATGAGTTGTTCATTTAGGCTAGCAACCAGGTCCCACGAGAGGGGGATGCGGCCCAACCAGGGCCCATAAGAGTCTTGTGGGCTCATGAACCTCAAAGTTTAAAATTGAACCGGGCAGTTAAGAATGAAGTTTTTATTGCTACAGTTTTACTTATACAGCCATTTGCAAATTGATTGGCTAAAGTAGTTGTTTCAGTCGTTACACAGTTCATCGCCATTTTGATGTGCGTTTGGGAATATCTCAGTTGCTGCTGTTTGATTGCATAACTCATTGCACTAAGTTAAGGGTCTACAGACTTTTTTGTCAAAGAGCCACATAAGTTATTATCACACAACAGTTCGAGGGACGAACATCTTACGTAATGTCATTGCTTCGGAATATGTTGCATTCTTTCAAATCAGTAAATTTTTCGTAAACAATATTTTTATTATTATTCACAAAATGGCTTCGCGGGTCGGATTTGGCCTGAGGCCCATAATTTGGAGACCCTACACTAGGACTGCGTGACGCGTCGGAACAATCGAAAAATATGTTTTATGACCTCACATAGGACTTCGATCAGCTCAATAGTGTTATAAAATGCAGGCAGTTCTTTCCGTTGTGTGTAGTTGAGATTCATACATGTCGGAATTTCTGCGATTTTTAATGGTAGATATCACACCTAGTAGGCGTAGCCGCATTGTTACGCTTTCGGAACACTGAGACTTTACCCAGACAATCATTGAAAATTGAAGAAGTATGCAAGGAAGACGATTTTTGATTTACAGAAATATTTGATGCAGTCTGAGTTTACATAAGCTCAAGTACTGTGCGACGCTACCTACTGGAGGCTGCCAGAAAGGCTGAGAAACCACTAAAAAGCAGGTTCATACTCAAAAACTGAAGAAGAAAAGATTAGAATGGGAATAAAACAAAAATATTGGATTGTAGAAGACTGGAAAAAAGTGCTGTTTTCAGGTAAAAGTCATTTTTTTCGTTCTTGGGAAGAGCAGCAATTTGCCAGGATCAAGAAGGATGAGCAGTTAAATCTTGCTTATTTCAATGAAGTAGTATAACACCCCAAAAGGAAGGTTTTCTGAGTCCGTTTTAGCCTTTGTGGAGTAGGTTCATAATTGAGGGTATAATGAATTCAGACAAATAATTGACATTTTGAAAAGAAAGTCATTCCAGATATGAGAAGAGTCTTTACTGATGGTGGAGGAAAATACAAATGTTTCACAAAAATTTTGGTAGAAAACACTTTGGTTACATTGGAACTGGTGAATGATTTGGCAGAGCACAAATTCGAAAGTGTATCTCGCAAAATCAGTGTCAACGTCAGGATGTTCCTTACAGAACCAGCCACAGTAGCATCAGCAGGAGCTTCAGCAAGCTTAAAGTCATCAAAATTATCTCAGGTCCACCATGGGCCAGGATTGCCTGAACAACCTGACTGGGCTGAGTATTGAGTCTGACATTGCAAAGCATATAGATATGACACAGTAATTCGTAGTTTTTCTAAGAAAAAGGCACGTAAGGCAACCTTGTTTTTGATAAAATTAGTCTATTTATTAAGTTTGCTGTTATTTGTATATTTGCTGTAGACTGCGTAGTCTTCATGAAACAGGGTTATTTGTGCATATAGTCTGTGTAAAAACTACGCACGCAATCATCCAGAAAAGTTTCCGGGAAACTATTACACATAAGCATAGTTTTAATACGTTGGAAATCTTCGTGTTTTATTCTGTAAAAGCTGACTAGTGCGTAGGCTCGTTTCAAAAACGAATTTACAAGATTTATTTTATAATGTCACGGAACAAATCTGGACCAGTTGCTTGACAGACCTGATTCGTGGGCTTTCGTCATATTCAAACAACACCAGATACGCAAAGTTCAACACGCACATCAAGGAAGGGCATGCAACCGTTATTTTCTAATTCCATGGTGAAGAACATACTATCACAGAGGTCACAGTTAATTTAGGAAAAAACTCTCTTACTGCCCGGTTGGACCTGCATTGAGTTTGAATTGTGATTAAAATGTACATTTATATATATGGCGGTGATGTGCCCGAGTCGTATTTGTCGAGTCAGAGTCACAAGCCCTTCGAGCCAGAGTCATCTAAAATATTTTCGAGTAAGAGTCGAATCATGACTTGGTCGACTCAGAGTCGAATCGCAAGAACTGTCGAGTCACTTCGAATCATTGATTTGCAAGCTCGAGTCAATGTCAAGTCAAACGAAGTTTCGCATTTTTCCCATGTCTTTTTTTGCTACGAATTGGTGCCCAACGAGCTACAAAACGGCGCCCAAACAAGCTAAGCTGGTGCCAAAGGTTGTCTTAGCAATTTTGATTCCAGGTTATTTAGATCTACGTTTTTTATGAAAGTAGATTCCATTTTACTTCTTTCTTTCACTCTCAGTCATTTCTCTCAGTCATAGCTTACTATAAATCCCTGCTCAAGAAACCTGGGTGGTCCTCCACCCAGGGGCTTCTTTTTATTGATTTTATGTACTCAGAAAAATACTAGAAACCTGTGTTTCCATGACTTTTCCTGATTTTCAGAGCCAAGTGGAATGGTGCCAGAGTTAGTTTACAAAAATATCCCTGAAAGCCTATATACATATATATAAAATTGAGGTTCTATACTATCCAGGATTACCTGATGTGGAGCAAATTTAGTGCACCTCACTACCTTAACATTTCAATGTGATTTTAAAGTGCAAAACGTTTTTGGCCAAATATGACCTCGGAAACCTTATATGTGAAGAGTCTGCCTACACCATGGCTCAACATGATTCAAAACGGATCTAAACGCTTGTACATTGTTTAGATCAGCCTGGGGTACTTTGAAATTAACCAAAGCATTGATAAATGGTTATAATGTAAAACAATAAAAAAGGATATCATTTTCTGGTCATAATATTGAAAAAGTAATGAAGGTCTTAATCAGTTATGATTTATAATAAGTGGTCCCAAAATAGGTTTCACACCAGCACATTTTTTCCTCTCAAGGGCACTGCTAACAACTAAGAAAATTGTAGTTTCCAAATTTGTAATGGGTGACTATCCGCAAATCGTCCTTGCCGTGAATGCAATTACTTCAATATGCTATCCATGTACGTGTAACTGCACAAACTTCGTCTAGACACACAGTTATCGTTTAACTATTTATTAGGCTCCTATCTTGGGACTTGAGTTGTCACTGGTGTTGTTAGTGGAAGAAAAAACGTTCTATTCCTGAGCAGGTCCGGAATACGTTTCAGACATTGTCCTTTCCTATCTCGCTACTCATAGTAGCTTCAAACATAAGCGCGCAGCATGCTGTATGGTATATCGTTTAAATACATTTTGTAGATATAGGAAATTGTTTGGGACACCAACAATGTTCTTATTGTCTGCGCAGCTTGTGAAAATGAAGGCCCATGGCCCCGGTTTTTTTTTGACCCAATTCAAAATTTTTGTGAATTAGTGATGCAAAGCGCTTTCAAACTGTGAGGATTCCTTTAAAGATCGCATAGCTCAACCCATAAAACAGCCACTTTCTTGGCCTACAAAAGGTAACCCACCTTTTGTGTGATATCCAACGATTGTCGTAGAGAAGCTGGTGTATGTAGACAAGCGAAGACCTTTTTGGCGCCCCCCTACATGACTGACCCCCCAAACGCCTGGTTAGACCCGCCATTGCTTTGCTAAGATCTCGGGGTCTGATCCTTTGCAGTGAAAGGATTCATTTAGTCCTTCGCTTGAAATATACATACTTGAAAATATACGATATTTCAGTTTTTACTCCAAAACGATTGCCAATAGCGTTTTTCAGAGTGTACCACTCGAAACAACGTGAAAAATCCTACATAAAAGAGTCGACGTTTTTGATATAAGTTTTGTCAACTTGTTGGGAAAATTTTGTCAATATGTTAGATTTCAAACTGCCATTACTGTATTCCTCTTTTCATTTTTACTTGAAAATTGTTGGAATGTCGCAAAGACGTGAACTTCAACATTTTCTGCGAGTTTCAGATTTTTTCGTGTGTTTGGAAACGGAGATATTGGCTTCGAAGGAGAAAAATGAAAAAAACATCCCATAAAAAAAGACTTTTTTCCCCTGGACCCCACAAAAACATGTTGAGGTTTGTTTGCTTACATTTTTTAAAGTTTTGATATTGGGTGACTTCTTGATGCGGAACGAATTTTCTACCTTTTGTTCTCTATCCATAGATCGTGTGTAGTGGCGCTAGAGCCACTACATGACAAAATTCGGCTAAGTCCAAGGGTACTTCCCCGGCGGAAAGTTCCCCATCAGAAAGGGAACGAGATGACGTCGCGCAGCAATGTGAAAGTGCCTAAGGACGAACGCCGGAAACAATCAAAATGCCCGAGTCCGAAATGACTGGGGAAGTGCTTATTTAGTCCAGTCGGTAAGGCATTGCTTTAATTTCGGCCAAAATTCTCCCCGGGAATCATGATAGTTCGATTCCCCGATTCTCTCCCGACCATAAAACGTGGAATAAAACCACTGTTTTTTGGCTGCGGCACAATTGGGTTTTTCCCGGCCTGACATCACAAATACGCTTTAGACATCAAAAATTCGCCGTCAAAACACCTTTCCTACAATGTCTTACGTGTTGACGTAGCTACAGTGGTTCCGCGAGTTTTTGCAAAAATCGCGACGAAAAGCCGACTCATCCGCTCATGCGCTCCTTAAAGTGTCAATCAACCATGGCGCGACATTTCTTGTGAATTTGCAAACCACCGACTGCATTTAGTGAACGTGCATTGCTGCCTCTGCACATCTTAAATTTTCCGGGGCGTCCTTGGCCAGGCCCATCAAGTGTCCTAGAAAAGTCCATTCCAGTACCCTCCCCCCAAAGCGCCCTTTTCCGTTGGACATATGGGGTAAATAAAGACTTTTTTGCATCACGCTAATGTATTAGATCAGGGGTGTGCAACCCGTGGCCAGCGGGGCAAAAGTGGCCCGGGAGCTTACGTTTTGTGGCCTGCGGAAAGGTCCAGATTTTAAAGCAAGCATTTCGGTTTTTAAAGGGCATTGCCAATCCTCTGTGGGTGGCCAACGAGTTGTCTAACCCGGAGACCTTGACACATGCAGCTGTGACCGTGGACAAATCTAGTTATGTGTATTAGCCGGGCAGTGCTGCATGGTTGCACACCCATGTTTTAGATGAATACAGAGTTTATTTGAACACGAAGCTCATCATACTCGTATACTATTTACACAAGTTCCAGGCGTTACAGCATTCGTATAAACAAAAAATCTAGCATGGTCCTCAACACATTGTTACAAACCCGTTGTTTCAAGCTGGTATTGTAACAATCGTCGAAGTTCCACATGCACAACAAACCTCTGACGTTCGCAAACGCCACCAAGTTTGTTATGGTGCGTACCAGTTGGAATCTGTTTCGTTAAATGAACTAAGGTGGTACGTCCTATAATCGAAATTTGAATGGTTAACTAGGCTACCACCGCCAATAATGCTGACTGACATTTCTTAACCTGACTACACTGGATGGCTGAAACATGACTTAGTGATGGCTTGGACATAAACCTACTCCAGTAAAAGCGGCGTAGCCATAAAAAATCAAGATATGAAAAGAACTGAGATGGTAACCTTTTAATTTTGCAGTGAACTTGATAAAGTGTGTTTTGCAAGGCATGCTTTGCTGGCCCTGACAACGCGCCGTTAAGAGATTTGTCAGTAATCTAGAAAAAAATCATTCCAGCACCCACACCTCCTATACAAAGATTCTTATTCTACGCATTATCACGTTGATCATTACGCAAATTTTAGATGAACAAAATTTATACCAAATTGCTACATAGCTTTACCAAGTATATGGGAAAGGAAAATATTAACCTTTCTGCAGCAGATCTGAAATAGCGCAGTACCTCTATCTTCTCAATTAACGTGAACGTGTTCTCTACACTTTCATCATGTTCATTCACTTTTACTTGGTATACATTCGTCACTTTCTAAGCCACATAGTTGCTATTTTTGGTCCTTTTTTGGCGCCCCATTTGACCCAGGGCTCTAGGAAGCTGCCTAGTTCGCCTCATGGTAGCACCTGCACTGTGTTCAAATGAACAAAATGCGTAGCGTGTGGTTGATTGCTGGGAAGCATTCCTTTCGATAGATACATTACAGCAAGTAGGCTGATTGTTTCAATGCCTTACACAATGATGTGGTGCTCGAACAAAATAGGAAAAGACAGTGTTTGCAGCAGCACCAACTGGCATGGAATTTTCGGAAACCATTTCAAAATCCCAAAGCCTTAAGTTTTCACTTACTTCTTTCATAATAATGTAAATTCTTTCTGGAAACGTCGAAGTTTTTCCTTCCAGTATTCCACGCTTTGTAAATATTTCTCCATCATCTGTCCAAAATTTAAAATGTGACACTTCCTCAGAATTCCAGAGAGTTTCCATATCTTCACAGGTCATAATGGAATCCCTTTCAGAAAAAAATAGCGAAATTGACGTTCTGTATCTTATTTTAGGAATGCTAATGCTTTTCGTTACAGCCTGTTGTTTATATTAAAAAAAAACATAAATCAAACTTCGGCACTGCAAGCAACAAACTTAGAAAACTAAATTAATGACAACAATTTTCAATATTTTATACCATAATTCGCCTGTAACGACTTCGGCTATAATGTCACTTCGCTTAAAGCGACGCCTTTTGTCGGTCCCTTCAGAATATTTTGTTCGTTTATAGCGACATTGCAAGAGTTCTTTACAATTTGAAGTATAATTTTGACATGTGGAGCCGCCACACATCGTTGAGTTGAGCTGTGACAGGTGCGAGGTGAGAATGACATCAAGGATTGGGTCATCAGCAGCAATGGAGGCAAATTGTTACATTAATTTTACTGTGCTGTCTTAGGGATTGTTGCGACCGTAGTCAGTTTGATCGATAATCTTGGTGGAGCAGTGGGTATATTGTCGAACATGTGACGCAGTATCGCATTATAGAAAACGTATGACATCGTTGTTTCGCTCAATAGCGAAAATGGTACGAAAGTGGGAAATCATTGTCTTTCGGCTATAACGACGCTTTTCTCCGGTCCCTTAAATTGACGTTATATTCTACTGTATTTTAAATCAATTTCTTGAACTGAACCATTGCGCAGCAAAATAGACGTTCTGACTCTGATGAGAATAACTTGCAAAAGCAATGCGACGTTTTTAACAATTTGGTCTTAGTTTTGCCGGTCATTTTACTCCACCAGCATAGAGCTTCATCTTAGTTATCTGTATAACCTGAGGAAGACATGAGTGTTTATCAAGTTGTGACTTTTCACTGCTCTCAGTGAAACTCTAAAAAAGGGCGCACTCCTCGCCCCTCAGCCCCTTAGTAAAAAAAGCAAAGACTCAGCTCTACCTCCGTATTTGGTGGAACACTTGATACTTAAAATGCACCATAACACCGCTAACAGACACAGTCAAAACAGAAATTTTGATCATCACCGAAGAAAAAAGCTTATGTCTTTGTGTGCAAATGAACTGGGTTTGTCAATCAGATGTTTGGAGAACTTGTAAAAATGACTCTGACTCGAGTCATTGACTGTACTCGAGTGGAGTCATTCGGTAAAAACGTGACCCGAGTCGAGTCACCATCAATTCTTAACGTGAGTCGAGTCGGATCACGGTACGACTTTTTGGGACCTGCAATACTCCATAATGATAACGACTTTTTGGGACCTGCAATACTCCATAACTGTGATTTCATAGGCGAGTTTAAGTGCCAGTGGAACCACAGAATATAACTTATTTTAGTGGAATTGGAAGTAAAAGGGATAGAAACAGTGTTACGCAAATGCGCAGTACCACCAAACCATTTGCGCAGTGAAATCTCATTCTCGCGCACTTGCAATATTCCAAATTTAATATCGTATATATACATCGCCTATATTATATATCGCATGGTCCTTTGAACGCTTGAAACTTTTCACTGGTTGTGTGTCTACATGTTCGCATGCGCACTAAACATGTTCGCATGCGCACTAAAACTAACATGTTCTCTGTGTGAAATTTTCTTGGAGGGAACACTGGGTAGAAATGAAATAACTTGAAATGAGTTTTGCACATCAGTGGACACATGGAAATCTGCCTGTACGCAAATGCAGACGTGATAAGTGGGACTGAGGAACACTGCATCAAAAACGTCAAATTTAAGATTGTCAAAATAAGAACGTGCAGGTTTTAATTGTATTGTACAAACACAACAACGAAACCTTGTACTGGGCCGCACAAAACTAGCTGGGCCGCGGGTAGAACATAGCTGCACTACGCTAACAAGAAAGAAACTAACAATGAAACGCTTGTGATTAAAATGATGCGGCAATATGCGGCATTGGTGGATTTACAAAAACAACCAAGCAAGCTTGAAAATAAATAAACCCAAACTAGGAATGATGTTCATTACATAAACACATAATACAGAACCGCCACCAGAAAGTTTTCAATAGGGGGGTTTACGTTTGTTCAGGGGGCTTGACATTCTGAAATTTGATAAAAACTCCACAGATTTTTAGTGCTTCATAATTCAATTTGGGGGGCTTGGAGCTTTGTTTGGGGGGCAAAGCCGCCAAACGGCCCCCATGGCGACTGGACTGACTTAATATGGGATATGTACATGGGCATCCGCAGAAATTTTTCCAGGGGGGGCAATGTCGACATTTGCTTATCTTTTTCAGGTTGCTGACAATGTAAACAGACATTTACAAAATACTTTACCCTGTCTATACCACAAAGAAAATGTCGCATGTTACGGCAACAGTCACACAATTGTGCTTCACTGGCAGCAATGCTTCTTTTTCACTGATGCCTCTTTTCACACAGTATATAAATCTCGCCACAGGTCCGCGCAACCAGGCAACTCCCCTCCCCCGAAATTTTCAAAAACGTTTTGGAAACGCCAAAAACTTTGATTTGTGAGGTAAAATGACAAGTGGCAATCATTTGCACCCCTCGAAAATATCAACCGACTGCGACCATGGGCGTCGGTAAAGGGGGAGTAGGGGGGGCCAAGACCCCTCTCTCAATTATGAAAATTTTAGCAAAAAAAGGTAGTTTTGTTATTTTCAAGTGGTAAAAAACAAATTTCACCACTTTTGGCCCCCCTTGGAAAAATTTTGGAAAAATACCTTGTGGCCCATCCTGGAAAAAATCCTTCCGACGCCCATGGCTGCGACCCTGTCTCGTTGCATTACCTGCCAAAGATGTCTACGTTCAACAGTCACATGCGACAAAACCCCTACCATCGTAACTTGAAGTGAACCTTTGAAGATCCGTTGCCATATTATTGTTACGTAATAAAGAACAACAGTAGAACAATCCGCTCGCAAGTTTCGCAACCTGCCTCAGCAGGCAAAGGAGGGGACATGAGTGAACTGCAAGCTCATCACTGCATGACACCAGAACAGTGAACCTGGCTCTTGTGCAATGTAACTGTCGTACCGGAAAATAAACTGTCATTGCATCAAAACTATGTACAATAGTTTTAAACTATGACCAACACATTTTTCGAGAGGGGAGAAAAATTTTCAAGGGGGTTTAGCGCCTCTTGCAACCCCCCCTAGTCACAGGCCTGCTCGCAAATATATATGTCGCCCCAAAATTTTTTCTGGCTTCGCTACTGCTGCTGTATACTTCAATAACTGGTAATGCAATGTCACATCAGTTGCTCTCAGTTTCTTGTGAATCAGAACTAATGTTTATGGATAAGCTTCCCTTACTTTCTTGAACTACTAGTGCTTTCTTTTGCCCTACAGCTACATTTACATGATTTTCACTGCAGAGATTAAAAACTAAATGTTGGTAGTGTTAGTGTATTTCGTCATGCATTATTCAAGCATGCTTATAACAGGATGAATGTGTGAACTTTTTGTGCGTAATAGAAGTTACTACACTACCATACTGACTTTGTAGTATCTCACAGTTTTGGCGATTTTGTAAGTTTTTGTCTTTGTTGATTTTTTGCCATGTTCAAAACTTTGAATCGTTCTTATCCCTTTAGATTTTAGAGCTTTCAAGGGAAAGTTGCAGAGAGAAGCACAGAAATTCCTTACCGGATTCAGTGGTTCTGTGCAGGCCCGGATTTCCCACATAGACTTTGAGGCTATAGCCTAGGGCGGAAGAATTTCCAGGGGCGGCAAAATATTTTTCGAAAGTTCCGATTCTGGAGCATTCAGCTACTGCAATATTTACACACCTCAACAGTAATAATAAACTGTAAAACCCGAACGGGGAGTCTGACTTTGCTACGACTGCGAAGATAAGCCGGCATGTATCATTCTCCACTTGAAATAAATCGATGTATCTAAGTGCAATTTTTCAAAAATTGAATGGTCATGTCTTCGGCACTTCTACAAGGCACGGACAAAATTTTCTTCTTGGGTGAAAAGGGGATGGCAAAATTTCTGCAGCTTATGAGCGGACAGCACTAGAAATGCCGCTCTGCATGGTTCTATGGATAATTTTTTGAAACACATCTCCGATGTTGTTCCACCTGCTGAGTATTTGTTGCTTTTGCGAAGACTTCAACAAGTTGTGTTTGGGTTGTGCATTCCGATGACCGTTGGTACGAGTGAAGGGCCCATATTGCTAAGACGACCACCGACTGGAACACTTCATCTTAAGCTGCACCTACTAAATGCACACAGGTTTCAAAACAAATTGACGCATTGTTGCTTTTTCGTTCATAAATAAATATATTGCATACCGTCAATACTTGGTTAGAGGAACAGGAAAGCATAAAAGGGGTTGACTGTCGTTTCTCAACAACCTCTTCATTAGGAAGAAGAAAGTAATATCAAAAAGTTCATACCTTCGCATATTTAAAAGTTGCGTTGCATTTGATGAATCAGCAAAACCTGTGAAGTAGCGAAGTAATGGTTAATGACCACGTAGAGACGGATGGCGAGTGATGATTATGACGCTTGAGCAGAGATTACCTGATGCAGTCGGTGACTCAGAAGCACTGGAATTAACAGTCGACTGCGATTGAACCACAACCCTTGTGCATATGTCGTTATAGCAATCTTTAGAGTGCCATGAGTTGTCCTCTTCAAAATTACCAAACGTCCTGTATTCCAATATGATTCCACTGTCATCATTTTCTTTCGTTGATTTTCTTATCGGCAGCTTGGTCGTTAACTCGATGTGCTTGTTTATTGCACACGTGCCTTTTTCTATTCTCCTGTATGTTTCTACGATGCAGTACGTGGACAGCACAGCAAGAAGTACAACGGCCTGCATGGGTCGGAAGAATAATTTTTTGAAACAATTGCACGGTTTCAACTTCGCCAAGTTACGATCGTCCATATTTGGACATATGTCCATGATTTCTGCAACCTTTGCTCCAGGAAGTCTGTTGAAGAAGTTTTATGCAAACAGGAAAGTTTGTGAGAAACTAAGCAAACACTCTTTACCGACGTCTGCAACAAACCGACCTGCAAAAATCAGAGGCAATCACAACTTAAATTACTTGATTGAACAGCTGGAAATTGAATGCCAAAAATACCGCAACAGAAGCTCGTATCGACTAAGTGAGTAATGTACTTAAACAAACTATTTGTTTTGAATTGACTCTTTGTCTCAACCAACACATTTACTATGCTGTAAATTGATTGAGATTTCAGTTGAAGAACTTTTCTTCATGCTGAAGTAACCACGGAAAAAGCGCCAAGTATGTCCCACCGTGTCGAATAATAAATTTATCTAAGCAGCTAGTTTCCACAAAGGCGACGCAGTTAAACTAATCAGAAAAAGTTTTTTAATAGGAAATCGATTTCAAGCAACACTACACATACTCAGGGGCGTAACGACGGGAGGCAAGGGGAGGTACAATTCACCGGGCGCCGAATCACTATAGTGTGTCACAAAAAATCCCGACAATGTCACAGTACTTTTTTCAATGGAGCACAATTGATTTCGAAAGACCTCGGATTCGAATATGGGGGCGCCAAACTTGCTTCGTGCCCAGGGCCCCATCTAACCTCGTCACGCTCCTGCGCATACCAGAGATGATCACGGAGCCAGAGTTCCGGAGTGGACTCCGGCCAGAGTTTGCATTTCAGGCTGGAGAAGGAGCCGGAGTCAATATTTTAGGTTCGAGCCGGAGCCGGAGTCAACATTAAGGTCTGTGCAGGAACCAATCAAAATTTTTGAGGAACCTAATTTCTGTAATGATGCTCGTTGTTGTCAAATAGAATGGAATTAATTTTAGATGTGTTTTCTGACCAGCGTCGTCATATATCACAAAAGTGTGACACTGGGTGGGAGTACCGAGCATTTCACCACTGATGATGGTTTCAAAGTTATGGCCAATGCAAAATGCAGTGTGTAAGTGACAATGCAGTTCGGGAATTTCGAAATCCATGCCGTAACTATGAGAATGTTTGGCTAATGATGTGGGCAATAATACAAGACACATGACAAAAAACAATGGTTAACAAAACAGATTATAGAGAAGCAACAGTGTGCCGAAATGACCTATACACTGTTGACTGTACTGTAGGCCTAGTGACAGGATTTGACCATGATGTTAGAAGTAATGTGCAGTAGTACAAAATGCAATGTTTATTTGTATTGTCACTTGTGCAGATTTCTAGTCTAGCCACCGCTTGCATAGGCCAACCTCTGCTCACATTTTGGAGCCATCCTGAACAAAGTTGGATGTTTGCCCTGATAGTTGCAGGTTTAAAGATAACCTATATCGTTTTGCATCTCTCTTGCCTATGACAATGAGTTTGAAAGGGATTGTAGCCTAAATTATGCGTAAGGTAAATGTTCATGTTGTTAATATTTGTTGTATGATTTGCTTGCACATTCATGTTAGTGGCTCAGTTTGGCGCCATAGTCATAGTTCAGAGTTTTATCTGAGCACACGATGGTTAAAGTACGATTCAATATTTGTGAACAGGTGATCAGCTCCTGTTTGGAGATTTAAAATGAGTCTTTTGTAAAAATTGCAAATTAACACTCACTTCAAATACTTGTCATCTATATTGAAGCTTGAACTACTAACTAGTGTTTCAATAGTTTCCACTTCATAATTTAATTAGAGTAGAACCTATACTTTTAAGGTGTACAGTATATTTGATAAGCACCCTCTATTGTGCCTCACGAGACAAAAACAGTTCTGAAGTTATTTTGTCAGTAGCTGCACACATTTGTTTGAAGTGATCACATGACAAGTTTGGAATGCATGACCTACATAGCTGACTGTAAAGTCTGATTTAAGTGGGCAAGCTTTTAGTGGCTGTTTGTCTGTGTTGGGTAAAGAATAGGCTAAGCCATAACTTGAAACCTCAACACGTTGTGTCTCTCTGTATTGTTCTAGTCACGTGACCATTTCAACCATTTGAATTCTATCAAAGGCAAAATAGCCACGACATATAATTTGCCTCATGAAGCAAAATAGACCGTATATTTTTAACATGAGTTAGTTGGAAGTTTTCGGAGCGTTAACAGGAGTCGGAGCTGATGTTTCAAAAATTTGCGGAGTCGGAGTCGGAGCAGGAGTCTTAAAGCATGGAGGAGGAGGGGAGTCGGATCCTGAAAAATGTGACTCCGCTCATCTCTGGCGCATGCTCAATCCTGAAATCTTATTCAAATAGAATTTTTAGTAAAAAATCTAAATTCGGCAAAATAAAATGTAGGTTCTGCTTGAAAACTTTGTGAGAAAATAGTTTTATATAATTTATGTTCAATTCTGCTTGTCCACCGCAGTTCCCTCTATTCTTATTTTCTTTAACTTGTCTATGTTAAGACAAGAATGAAATTGCAGTTAGCTTGTGATTTAACATGCAACTGTGAAAGTACTTTTTTACAGATATGTGTGCTCTCAGTAGACGCACTTTTTCAAAAATTTTGTTTTAAAAATCAGGTTCAACCGTATCGTTTGCTTATTAAAATGCACACAATTTTAGATATTATTTCCTCACGCTGTTCAGTTGATACCAGTTCCAATGTTTTTGTGTGATGAACTTGTGTTTCTCTTTTCCTTTAACATCAAAATTTTTACAATATTTTTTTGAGAAAAATCGTTTTCAATGCTTTTATTGCAACTTTACTTGATCTATTACAACCCACTGAAGATGTTTTATAGCTACACGATCATCTTGATTCATCAAAAGCATTTCCAAAACGTTTTGAACGGCTGCTAAGACATACAAGATGATAAACATTGCCATTAAACGTCAAAGCTGGGAGGAACGTTTACACTTTTTTAGAACAAGTTCCTTCTTGTTTCTCAAAACATTTCTAAATTTGCTGCTTTTGTGAAATAAAACTAGCGGAATTTACATGCCACACCGCTTATCCTTCTGATATTTTCTTCATAAATTGCACCTTTACTTGTTTAACAAGGGTAGCCAACGATACAAGCATGCAGACACGTACCGCCTGATTTATCATCCTGACTAGACCGAAAGTATTTGTTCAGTGAAGTGATTTGCTGTTGTTGCAGCCTTGCCTCCCTCGGGCAATATTGTCCACGTCAAACAACTTCTCAAACTTTTTCGTTCTACTTACAGGATTATTCTTAGACAAGGTAAGGTTACCTTGGCAACACCAACCAAATCATTGGTTTATAGTAAAACTGATGGTGAAAAAGTGAAGCATTATGTTGTTAAGATCACAAAAGCGCTTCTGATGTATCAGCTTGGTTGAAAATATTTTTGAATATTCTTGACCAGCTATCAACAGCATTAGCTCGAGAACGTGCAGCAGAAACAAAGGGCAAGGCTTCCATTTCAGCTCGACGCTGATCTTCGATGAAAAGTAACGAATTACGTAAATGAGAACAATCGCTAAATCCTAACCACAGCGTGTTGCCACGATACCAATAAATTCCTATGTACTTTCGTGAAATCAATTTTGCACCAGATTGTTCCTTGGCTAAAGCAGCGGCGTTTATTTGCATCTACTGTATTAAACATCCTTCCGAAGCCCCAAACAATTGCAACGATACGGAAAATCTGCGAACACAGATTTTGAGCAACTGTAGTTCTTCTCGGGCAAGCAGCGTTCATATTTTGATCCTGATTGACTAAATATGCTTTTTCCATTATTTTTGTTGTCTACACTGATGATTGGATGTAGAAAGTTGGAAAGTCTATATAATGTTGGCGAGATTCCCCACTCGTACTAACATTTTCTAAGATCTTTTATGGTGAAGGACGAAATGCGAAGCATTTCAATCTGAAAATAATCCTATTTCAATATAAATAACCTATAAACATTTCGCTAGAGATCTTCTAACAATCCATATAAGTCTGCACATAAGCAGAATGTCCTGCGATAATTTCCTTGTGATGAGCGCGTGCGACACATTCTGTTCGTGAAATGCTTACTTCTGCGTGTGCATTGATTTCCCTTCGAGGAATCTTGCGCAATTTGTTGCTCATTCTGATC
>Ga0210059_1004952_pt1 | contig 21438 bp, 16 predicted proteins | sample Ectturendosymbi2_FD_188042 | JGI IMG/M metagenome (GOLD analysis project Ga0210059, IMG submission 188042) | Ecteinascidia turbinata endosymbiont from Florida, USA - Sample 2 (SPAdes) (version 2) | ecosystem: Host-associated > Tunicates > Ascidians > Unclassified | place: Key West, Florida...
TCGCCAGGGCAGAGATTTGTTTAGGGAGTTGAAGAGATTGCCCGTTTCTCAACCGCACAGACTTGGTCTTCGACGAGGTTACTCCGATGGGAAGGCAGTAGGCAACACGACCGGACTCCGACGAAGATTGCATCCGCATTGGAGAATTTCCCTGCTACAGTCATTATGCCGAGCGCTTGGTCAGACTGAAGCAAGTCCCAATTTTTAAGGTCTTGGCACGACCCGGCCGAGATTCGAACCACACGAACAACGACCTACCACACATGAAGCGAGCGCTCTAACCACTAGGCCACACGTCCGGTACAGCTTCCTAAATACTCAAAATATATGTAGTTCAATGTTTTGAACTGTTTCCAGGAATTTTATATTGCAACTTTTTCGATTTTTGCGTCAACTTTTTACTGCAATTTTATCAAGTATTGCGCAAAATGTAAAAGTGTACTTAAAAAAAGGACTACGAAACTATTTCAGTTCAGTTCTATTCTCTTTGATTGCATGAAAAAGAGCTATATGACGGATTATCTGCGTCACAATGTTATCTATGACGAAACAGTTGATTTGCAAGCTAGAAGTTTTACAACCCCAGCCAAGTACGACAGAGCCCGAACCCCATTAGAGGTGGAGGTGCGGAAAATCTTGGCTTTTGGCCAAGTTCGCGCAAACGAAAACAGGTTGGGTCAAGTCTTTCGCAGTCAATTGTGCGCATAAATGCAACTTACTGCGCATAAATGCAACTTTCGTTGAAAATAAATGCAATTTTCTCACTTTTTCACTGCAACAAAAACTTGTTCTAGTAATCACTGAACTACTTTAAATACTTGATTAAGTAATTCTGCCATTGCTTGATATTTCAAGTAATTTGCTTTCAGAAAAAGTAATATTTTAGAAGCCACGTCTGTTGCTGTAAACGCAAAATTATACATGGCATGCATCATCACACAGAAAATGGGTCATTGAACAATTGACATGTCAACATTTTCATTTTCCATCGTGACATGAAAGCGGTCTGTGATGAGGCTGTAAACTACAAGCCGTCGCACAACACAAAAATACTTTGTCAGATAAACTCCAGGCTTGTAAGTTCGACGCCAGACTTTCTAAGATTTAAAAAGGTCAAATACCACGACCGTCAATCGCGGTCCAGGACCAGGAAAGCCACAAATAACGTCTGTGCGAGAAACTGAAGGGAGCGAAAGGTGCTTGTTCGGAATCAGCAATAAGAATGGAAGTTTCTTTGTGCAGGCGGCGTATACACAGTTTAGCGGCGAGAGTCCGCTTCCCAGTCAAAAGGTTGCGTGGTCGATCCCTGAGCGAGTGGCCGCGGCTGTCCTTTGATATGTGAATTCACCTCCACCGCCGTGGCAAGAAGCAAACTCAGGCATGCCTCCAAATACTGTCGCTAAATATATAAAAAGAGTAACTTGACACAGGACAAAATAAGGATTTTCATAAACTAACCTGTAGTATTTCCATTTTCATCAGCCTTTCCTCTTCATCCTGATCTTTATACTTTTCTTTAATCTTTTTCATCTTGTTCTAAGTTCAAAAATAATTGTTGTTTCTCCAATAGGGCCAAATGAGTACTAATATTACAAGGTATATATGATAACTTGAACTTTAACCCAGTATTTCAAGACCAGCGCAATTGTTCGTAGTTCTGGGTTGCAACACTTTCCCCACCAGCACTTGCTGTGTCTGGTGCAGAAGACCTCAGCTCTGTATTTTATCCAAACAGCACATTTCGATGATTTGCACGCAGTAGGTTTGTTTTTTTACCAACTTGTCGGGTTTTACAAAAATGTTTTGGGGGTGATTTCGGTGGTAATTGTTACATAGATGAAAATAAATCAACAGACTTAATCGCTCGATTCTCTGTCTGTTGAGTTTCCGTCAAGCTGTTTCACGTTCTGATCATTTGCTGGTTAACAACACACAAAACTTCTGCAATACCTTTTTGCCTCGCTTCATGGTCGGTTGCTCCAAATGTTCCTAGAACAAACAAAACGTTTTGAAACAAGCAAAAGTCGATTGACAAATGCACTGACGCGTGAAGCCATTTATTTCGTCACAGTCGCACCTCCTGGTTTTTATTCTCACTGATGCTCTTGCGCGCGTTTTTGTTCTCGTCATTGTCGCCGAGCTGCTCTTTTTTCAACCTTCGCTGTTCCCGCCTTTGCTTGGCTGAGAGTCGAGGCTTGCTCTGGTCGCTCGAGGTCTGCGCATGAAAATAAAGCGAGCGGTTCACGCGCTACTCGTTCCGACGGTTCATGTGCATTTTAACTCAAGCACATCCCGTGAAAGTTAACTAGTCGCACTAATGACCAAACCAATCACAACTCATTGCACAGATGACCAAACCAATCACAACTCAATGCACAGATACCAAGCCAATCACAACTCATTGCACAGATGACCAAACCAATCACAGCTCATTGCACAGATGACCAAGCCAATCACAACTCATTGCATAAATGACCAAACCAATCACAACTCATTGCACAGATGACAAAGCCAATCACAACTCATTGCACAGATGACCAAACCAATCACAACTCATTGCACAGATGACTAAACCAACCACAGCTCATTGCACAGATACCAAGCCAATCACAACTCATTGCACAGATGACCAAACCAATCACAACTCATTGCGCAGATGACCAAACCAATCTCAAATCAATGCACAGATGACCAAACCAATCTCAACTCATTGCACAGATGACCAAACCAATCACAAATCATTGCACAGATGACCATGCCAATCACAACTCATTGCACAGATGACCAACCAATCACAAATCATTGCACAGATGACCAAGCCAATCACAAATCATTACACAGATGACCAAACCAATCACAACTCATTGCATAGATGACCAAACCAATCACAACTCACCTTCGTGCTCGACAAGCGCACGGGGTCGTTATCACCAAGGTAGATGACGTTATTGTGGGTCGCGGTTTCATCCTGCGTGCAAAAGCACAAGCTGATGCTCGTCGCAGGTGTCTTTTAGTTCGAAGACATTTTTCAGCACGCACCATTGATTGCTCAAATAGCCGGCATTTACAAAACATTGATTAAATAGGTGGCATTTAGAAAAGTAATTTCTAGAAGTACTTTCCCGACCCTATAGGGATGGTAACCTTGCTTACTTAAAATACGTCACTCGGCGCTGACAGACAGTGGTACCCTTCTAGACATGCCCTTATACGGAGACTGGAAACAAGATCCCTAGATGCAGACAAACGTCAACCAAAGAAACGATTACCTACCTCGTCTCCGTACGACGTCAGCTGGTACTTGTCATCCAAGCTGTACTGCATTTTGACAACAGTGTCCGGATAGTCGAACGTCGAAGCTGTAGTTGACTTCTCCACGTTCGTACTGGTTTTGTCGTCATCATCATCGGTAGGTACGCGCGTATCTGCATTAGCGCTTTCCATTGCAGACATGTCCGTGACCTCTGAACCTTTCCCGTTTCCTCCCTGGGCAACGTTAGTATTAGGTGACGTAGCGGATGACGCTTCCGTCACTTCCGCTTCCGTAGCTGTATCGCCCGATGTGCGATCTTCCGACTCCGCATTGTGTTCTTTGCGCAGTTCGGTTGTGGTCAGTGAAGCATGACCAGCAGCGGGAATTTTGTCCCCAGTTTGAAAGTCGCCGATGAACTCATTGGTTCTTCCAAATTCAATTTTCGCGAGAGCGCTGTGATTGGTTGGAAGGCGATCGTCAGCTGCCAAGGCTTTTGTGCCGTTCCCTTTAACCGACGCTTGTTCTCCACCTTAGGAAAGTTCACCAGTGTTACGCGTTAAAAAAGGACGCATTTGTTTAAAAGCAAGCTGTGGCAAGACGTCACAACCCTAAACCAGGGGTGGGCAATTAATTTGGCTCAGGGGCCATTTTGGGGATCCCGCGTTTAGCGGAGGGCCGTACCTCCTTACGGAAACAGAAGCAAGTCTCGGTTAAGCTAGCCTCAGCACTAACAATTACTGTGATAAGTTGGAGGAAATTTCAGATTTGAAGATTTTTCATGAATGCTCCCGCGGGCCACTTAAAACGCTGTGGCGCGCCACATTTGGCACGCGGGCCGCTATTTGCCCACCCCTGCCCTAAACGACGTATTGCATAAGCGCGGCTAATCGCAAGTTTGTTCTTTTCTGTCAACCGAAAATACGTCGAACTCGAATTATACACAGTTACGTCCGATCTTATAACAATGACCCAACTTCTCGCTTGAGATGGACAATTTTAGCAGATTTTACCACACAAATCATTGCTTTCCGATATTTTTGTAATTCCCCACGTCGCAGTAGCTTAGGTCCAAGGTTGACCTGTGACCTAACGCCTCAAAACGCTTTCAGCAATTCGTTGAAGTGTCAGAACTAGGCACAGTTGTGTCTGAGCCAACAGCTTTATCTAAACGGATGCTTTAGTCTACTTCTTCGATACTCTGCAACAACCATTCTGCAGGCAGCTTTCATGTTACAACAGGGGTGTGCAAAGTGCTGGCCGTGGGCGCATTGCACATGACCCCCGGGCTTAGGTTTTAGATTGTGTGCACATGGCCCGCCAAACCTTGGATTACGTTTCTGTGTAGTAGCGTCTGCAGTTTCTTGCTATTGAAGACGTTTCCCGTTGTGTTTTATGTACTGAGAGCGTATATGAGCCTGAAAGCCGTCGCAAAGGAGTGTTTTTGTGTTAAACCCTGTGCAAATTACCTGAATTGTGATAAGTGTACGTTGCAGTAAGAAATACCGAAAAGAACTAATGGCCAGAGGGCACCTCTACATTATCAAATTAGGCCGTATTTGAAAGAGGTGCACCACATGGATACAATAACACCACTGCGAACCATTCTCGTTCATTTCTTCCGTTACTGATGCGACGTCAACTTCGTCATCGTCATTTGGCAGCTCGACCTCCTCCAAGTCTGCAAGAAAAGCCAAATGCAAGGATTACTTTCAATGTAATATCGCAAAACAAGTAGTTTCTCAGAGCTAGACATTTGAAAAAAAACAAGAACAGTCCGTGAACAATTAAAAGCATATTTAGGAGGATTTAGCTGTTGTTTTTTCCTGGTGTTGCAACCGTTTCAATGTTGATTCTTGTGTCAGAATACACTTGCAGTTATATTGAAAAGCACCTTCAGTAACAGTGGAAAGGTCGTCTTCAATCGTTCTCACTTTGCGTTCTCCTTTGTGTCTCCAAATGCAGGTCTCGTCAACCTTTGAACCACGGGGAAAAATTACGAGAGCTGTAACGCGGGTTGTGACGTCACGCGACCCCAAACAATTTATCAATCCCACACAGAAAAAAAATACAGATAAGATCTCCGGTTGTTTTTCCAATATTTTCCTGAATTAGTTTTTAATGACAAATACCATTTCTTTCTCGGTGGAGCGCGCCAGAACCAAAACGCGAAGGAAAGCTGCAACTAAAGCCACAAGCGAAAAAAAACGAAAATTCACGAATCTGAAATATGTGCGGCAGTCAGCGGCGAAAACGCTTGAAACTGTGGATACAACATATTGAATCCATATTTCCATGATTCAAAGTTGAGTTATCAGCATCAAAAATTTTCACATTTTTAAAGAAGAGATGGGAAGGACGTAATAAATTGTAAGGACGTAATAAAACTTCACAAACATTATTTTCCTCCGCGCAATAATTCACGCTGCAAAATATTCGAACTTCACGACAGTGCTGTTTGTTTAACACTTTAATCGGACATAACGTTATATTGAAGCGATGCTATGGTGAATTGATACATGAAGAATAGGTTTAAAAAAGCAGTAACAAGCGAGCCACAAAAACATAGCCGCATTATGTAAAGAAGCTTCTGTTTGATGCAAATTTCACAAATTATTCAGTCGCCTGTACTAACATTAAATTCTGCAGAACCTACCTTGAACAAAAATCCAAACCCGTAAACCAAGTAAGATGGCGGAAGATAGTTCTTTTTGCCTGAAACGTAGAAAAAATCGAAGTGAAACGTTTGAATGCAAGACAAGCAGGTGCTTTGATTGTTGTAAGTCAAATACATCAGGAGAAATGGAACAAGGAATATCGGTACCAAAATAGATCAGTGACATTTTCCGCGCTCCTCATTATTTACGAACACTTTCAATCGCAGCAGTGAAAAAACAACCGTTAGCACAACGTAATGTTTTTGAAGTCATGAACTTTTTGAAGTCATAAAGTTTTTGAAGTCATGAAGTTTTTGAAGTCATAAAGTTTTTGAAGTCATAAAGTTTTTGAAGTCATAAAGTTTTTGAAGTCATAAAGTTTTTGAAGTCATAAAGTTTTTGAAGTCATAAAGTTTTTGAAGTCATAAAGTTTTTGAAGTCGATGAAACTCCGTCAGTTGTGACCAACGCTCTCTCTGAGGTGCGCAGCTGCGCAGCACCACCAGATCATTTGCGCAGCGAAATCTCATTCTCGCGCACTTACAACATTCCAAACCTCATATCTTATATATATATCGCATAGACCTTTTAACGCTTCAAACTCTTCACTGGTTGCGCGTCCGCATGGTTGCGCTGTTTCATGCGCACTGAAGCAAACATTTGTTCAATATAAAATTTTCTTGCAGGGAACAGTGGTTGTGACGGTGACATAAGCGAGCCAGACCGGGTTTAAAGCAGAAAAAGACAAGTAACTGCTTGCATAGATCCAAAAAACGATAAAAACGTAACAATCAACGACAAACAGTTTCAAAATACAGTAATGAAAAGGGCAACGTACACAATGAAATGAGATGCAGTTCCTGCTTCGGTCGTTCAACGAATAAACACTTGAATATCGAAATTTCGGTATAGAAGCATATATAGAAGCATCGACAAATACAAGAGTCCATTTCGACAACACTGAACACAAGCATCAGCACATTTCTCAAAAAAAATTCATCACAGAAAAGCATTTCAAAAACCTCGTATGAGGAAACTTCCGGTGCTCAGGTATTCGCCGCTAGGGGCGGTCTTCGACACCTGGTCGTGTCGGACCCACCAGGCGCTGGTGACCACTTTCGCGTCCCAGGCCGCGCTGTGGCAGATGGCCATGGTGCCTGCTTCATTCAGAGTTTTCGGAGGGACCGGACTAGCTGCAGTGAAACAAACGCGAATGGTGACGCGACGCGATTGTCATAAACGAATGACTGTTTCGTCACAAACAGTCCGGCTCACGAAGAGTATGGTCGGATACATTTAGATTGACAGCAATCACAGAAAGAGGAAGACCTGGTGTTGCGGTCGGTCAATTACTCACCCGCTAAAAGCACGTCGCACGTCGCTTAATCAGTCAATCAAGCGCATTCCCTGGAATGCCGGGAGCGGAGCATCGTCGCCCTGTTCGTTTGCTCGCAACGCCATGTTCAGTTCTTTGTTCGCCGTGTTAGAGTTAGGTGGCCGTTGTGCTGCTTAGTTAAGTTGGAGTAACAGTGATCTTACCAGTGAGGGTAGTGAACTCGGCTGTCAGAGTATCAGCTTGGCTTGTGTTAAACTATCTTGTTTGTTGTATCTGCTGCGGCATCTATGGCGGTTACCAGGGATAACTCTCACTGTTGTATCTACGCAGGTAAATTAGCGTTGAACTCCCTGGTGCCGTGAATGTTTGTAAAACACTACGACCTACTCTCTAGATACGCCACGATATTGCACGACGCCCTCGCAAGTGTAGACTTTCTGTAACACTGTTACGTGATCATCGCGGATCTTTTCCTGCAATTGTATGCTGTGAAGAGTTGAATGACTGCTAGTTCAAATGTACCGTACTGGGTTGTTGCATCAAGAGTAAGTGGTGTGTGCTTTCACAAGTCATAGCAGCCAGCGGAGACTTAGATTCACCTAACGTTATTGTCACTAACACCTGGCTCTGCACTTTTGAAACAAGCATGAAGAAATCAAATAATCGCAAACCAGGCCACTAAGAGCTTTCACAAAAACGTACAACGTGACTCAAGCGAATGTCCATCACTTCCTACCTGTTGGGTTTTTAACGATGCAGCTGGTTGCGCCATGTAGATCAGCGTGAACGTACACGTCACCTGCAATGACGTAATCTAATAAAAACTTCTGACTTTCAATCGTAGCAGTAATAACGGCATCTTCTACAAATACTCCACTTCAAACCACCTCAAACTTGTGTGTGTACTGCGTTTACGGTACGAAGGAGATTTCAACGTTTGAATCTAAATAACACTTTCCAACATCAACGAAACCACAAAGGAGCTGACGGTGGTCAATTCACCTGGATTTAAGTATTTCTTAACGAGCAGTTCGTTCTGTTGCGCGTCACGACCTCCAAGTACCAGGTAATTCTCCGATGACACGAACCAATGGAACTTCTCGAACCAAAAAACTCTGGGACCAAAAAGTTTGTTTGCACATGACATTGTATAAACAAACAGAACATATTTTCGTGCATAAATTGAACGACATACATCAGTGCAGGGGTATGATAAACAGATTTAAAAATATAGATGCTTAGTACTTCGCACAAAAGATTTTAAGCTCAGAGTCAATGCAGTTACGTGGGGGGATTCGTGTCACGTGGTTCTTCAAAGTTTGTGATGCGGGGGCGGCAATAGCTCAGTGGTGAAAGTGTCCGCCTCTCAATTGGAAGGTTGGGTGTTCGATCCACGGCCACCGAGTGAATTGACGTCGCGCTCCTTGGGCAAGAGCATTCGCCTCAACCGGCCCAGCAAGAAGCACAATTCAGGCTTCGGCCTGCCGCCAACTGCCGGCTCCAAAATTAACAAAAAAAAAGTTTGTGATGACGCGTTTTTCACGGCAGGAGCAAGACTTTTAAAAATCTTTCCTTTAAACAGGGTTTTTTTAAAGGAAAATGTTCGGTACCCGATATGAGCCTGTAGGGACCCGATTTTCAATTCTAGGGACCCGATTCGGGTCCCCAAAACCCCTTAAAAAAACCTGCTTTAAGTATTGTCCTCATATCAAGTTTTTAAACTTCATCACTTGAGGACAGGGTAACAGTACTGACAGCAAACTATTCGAAACTCAGATCCGCCATGGTCACGACACTAGGCAGGACCAAGCGATCTCGCCACGCGGGCAGAAAACTTGATAGGAAATATTTGCGAGATACTTTGAAATCAACATTGAGTTTGTGCGATACCTTTGCGTAGAAAGAAATACCAACATATACATGTGGAAAAAAGAACGTACCAAAGGAAACCATCTTACTTTCGTGCTTTCTGAATGTTTTGAACAGCAGCGGCTTCCTTCAACGACTGCATCGTCTTTTTCTCAGCTGACTTGAAGGCCTACGAAAAATGCTACGTCACCGATCTTGCTCTTTCGCTCCACGCCGTCAAATAAGGGCGACGATCTTTTTGACAAACTGCAGGCATCACGTTTTTTCAATAAAACGTTGCTCGTCACAAATGAACCCTGCGGATTTCTACACATCAATGAAGAAACCACAACTTCTAACATTCCGCTCGCTTGTTCCATACGGCACAATGTTGTGTTTTGAAGGTTTATTTGGAAGCCTGTTCATGACACATATATTAGAGAACTGATAAAAGACTACGCGTTTGCAACTCAAATTCACCTTTTACCGTAAAGTCCAACAACATCTTAACGCACCAGTGTGTTTGACACACGCTTTGTTGGCTGAGACTTTTTTACGCGGTTACGCTCATGATGCAAAAGCACGCGCTAACATTACCAGAAACAGCCAACAGACGACAGAACTGTTCCCTCTAAACAGATTTTGATTCGACCCCTCGCGGCGGCTTGCAACTTTCTGTACGTTACGAATTGATTGTAAAGCAATAGTTACGGGAAGCTGTGGACTATTTCTGGCGCAGTAGCACGAACACATATATGGCAACACAAGTTTCGGTGAATTTTTGAGCACAAAAAGCCACGCTCACAAACCTTTGCTGAAGCGTCTGTAGTACGCTGCTCCTTTTTCATAGCCTGCCGTTTCTTGTTATAGTAGCGTTGTGCGTTCGCGTAAGCGGTCATCGACAAATCGATCTCGACTTTGTGGGGTTTCGGTGGCGGTTTCGTCGGCGGTTGGTCGTCATCCGAGTCCGTCAGAGCGTCTGCGTCGCTGTCGTCATAATCAGGTTCGCTGAAAACGTGCCGGAAGGATTTTTAAGTGTAAAAGCGTGGAACGCCGTCATGCATAAAATGCGAAATGTAACTCTTGTTTCTGGCGCTTTAAACTTAGCACACGATCCAAAAAAAACGAAAATTCGCAAAAAGCGTGCAAAGCAAACGTTTTCCAGCCAATCACAAATGCCAATCCTTGTCACCTCCAAAAAATATTGTTGTTATCACACACATGCACTTTTTTGGTGCAATCACCAATTTCAATTCACAAGCTCAAGGTCACATACACGCACCTGAGAACCATGATCATGCTGTTGGTTTCAAGCTTCAGGCTTTTGATGAGAATGGCCACTCTGTCGCCCTTGGCCTGGGCCGTGTGGACAAGACCTTTCAGGTCGTCCCAGTCCACCTGGTTGGCAATAGCACTGCAGACGATTCGTATTGCTTGGTCCACCTGAGAACATCAACAACAATTAGCGCACTTGCCATGCTTTAAATGCCGACGCTCATTTCAGTAATGAATTGAGCAAGTCTTTCGCCCTGCAGGAAAACCAAAATATTTCGAATTTCACCAAAACTTACAACAAACCATTTCGTGACGAAGATAGCTGCACCCAGTGGTTCATAATCGCGCGCCTCCCCAGGGAACGTCAATATATTTCAAGGGAGGCGCGATACCTTATGCGCTCTGCAACATGGCAAGTTTGATCAATAAATGAACGAACAAAGGCATTTGGTTTCACAACTTATTTATTGTCAGGGGGTATGAAACAAAGCACAGTTACTTAAAAGGGGTCGTGGTAGAGAAAGGATAAGAACCACACTGGCTGCACCTACCTATATCGAAACGTTGGCCAGTATTTTAATCTGTTTTTATGTTTTAACGCGAGTAGAGCCTGATTAGAGTGCTGTTTACTGAATTGCTGGCGTCTCAGAAACAGAAAGATTACCACTTCGAGGTTGGCTTCGATCAGAGCAGCCTTCATCATATCTTCCTCCTGCTCCTTCTGCAATCCGCTGATTCTCGTCTCGTGGTCGCGGCGCACGTTTTCGAGCTTCTTCAGCGCCGCGCGTTCGCGCTGCAACGCTTTGAGGTCGTTCTTCTGCGACTCCAGCGCGCCGAAGAACTCGTCCACAGCCTGGGGTTGTTTGTGAGGTACATGAGCTTTGGAGTACATGAACCTCCATTGCCTGGGGTTGTTTGTGAGGTACATGAGCTTTGGGGTACATGAACCTCCATTGCCTGGGGTTGTTTGTGAGGTACATGAGCTTTGGGGTACATGAACCTCCATTGCCTGGGGTTGTGTATGAGGTTCATGAGCTTTGGGGCAAATGAACTCCCTGCCTGGGGTTGTATATGAGCTGCATGAGCTTTGGGGCACATGAACCCCCGCTCCCTGGGGTAGTATATGATCTTTGAAATTCAGGTTCGTTTTATACTCGCTTTTGTTCGCTCGTTTAAGAGTGTCATCTCTGCTTAGCGTATGCTGCACTGGTGGCGAGTCAATGGCAGCACTGCGCCTGAACCGTTCCCTTGCGCCCGTCCATCAACGCCGAGCACGAGGTTGGACAAGTCGTAAGTACCGTTTTTTAAGTCTTCGGTATGACCCGACCGGGAATCGAACCCTGCCTTCCAGCTTTGGTGGCGCGTGCTCAACGAACTGTGTCACTTAGTCGGTTAAGTCAAGGACATGACAACTGAAAATGCCAAGTGTAATCGACAAATGCTGGTTTGGAGAAAATCTATAGAATGCTTTGTAACACTTTCAGCCTTAGCCAAATGTTCGTAGCCACCAAGACAAAGCCCAAACACCAAATTAGCAAGGTCTCTGGTGCAAGTACCTTGTGGTTGAATAAATACTATTCCAGAGTGTTTTGCAATTGACAACCATCGAAACCCTCTGTTCAGGTTTCAGCCTGGCTGTCACATAAAAACGGAAACTACATAAACATATCAATAAATACGATGCGAGGAACAGAACGCCACCAAACCTGCCTTGTTGAACGATGGGAACTCTTCGTGCGTAAGCAGTTTGTGTTGTTCGAAGAGGAACGGTTGGAAGTCGACGTTCGTCAGAAGTTCTCCGTCCGACTTTTGATCACGCTTTTTGATGATATAACCCTGGAAAAAAACAGTTATGTGCATTTCGTTGCTGTGGAAAGCTGCATGGTTCCCGCGTTATGCAAACAAATGTGGGAGGAGCTATCTTGCAGCAGGCGCTGACGTCATATCCAAAGATAAGCCGAAAAAGTGGCGAATTTTCCAGCAACTACAACAAGTCGCAGTAAAGTTCTTTGAAAAATTCCGGAGCAAATTTAACTTAAGAAACAGTAACGGTAATAAAAATGAGGATAACCACCCAATTTCAAAATCTTTTCGCATAACATTTTGTGATTTAGACAAGAATCGTAAGAGTTATTTTGAAGAGTGACCATTTCATATTAATTTTTTAAAGCTACGCAGTGAACGAGACTCACATCAAGACGATTAACGGCCTGGCAGGTTTTACGTTCCAACCACGGCGGTAGCTCAAGTAACGGAAGTACATTTGTTATTAAAAGATGTGCACTAAGTGCCACGAAAACAAATGTGTAAACGCATGAATCTAGCACATGATTTTCGACAGGCATTTTTAAATCTGAACATCGTGTCAAAAAAAGCGCGTTCTCGTGCTAGTGACTTGATTCACCTTTTGTGATGACGACTTGGCTTTTTGTAAGAAATCATGCGCTTCTCGCAGACAGGAGTGAAGCTTGGTCGCGTCTTAAAACAAAGGCGCTTCATGGAATAAACGAGATTGTGAAAACGGTCTCTCATTACCTCGACAGCTGCAATGCCGGGGCGAGCCACGAAAGATCTGAAGCGTGCAAGACCGAGGGCGACTGCGCACCGGTGTCACGCGAAATTTCTGACTTCAAGCCATGCGCGCATGCACAGAGTAATATTCTACGTATCAAATACGCTGAGAAAACTGATGATTAGGGCTTGGGGTTTGGTGTTTAGGTGTGTGGGGTTATGGCTAAGTAAGTATGTCGGATTATGGCTGATGGGTTAGGGTTACAAAAATAAAAATAATTGAGGTCTAAGACTAGGTCCAATATTTTTCTGTGGTTGTGTAATTATTCCCGTACTGTAGCTTGTTATGGGTATCTGACATCTAAACAAAAAGTTTTAATTTACACAACACACAACAAAAAGTAATTGCCCAAATTTATTCCTTTACTCTGAGACGCAAAATAACTCACAAACGATAATAATAGGTCAGAAATTTCGCTTGACACCGGTGATTGTGTGAACACACGGCATACCATTTAAATTTCGCTCACACAAACACGTCATCTCAACAGTGTGGTTGCTATGGTTGCCACGAGGTGACGCAAGACGTTGAAACGAGTTCCAACGAAGTTTACGACATTGCAGAAACTTATTTTACTACTGAGCAAAACGTTGTAAACTTCAAGAACTAAAGTCCAAGCCTGAACCGCCATCGCATCAGAATCAGTAACAAGACCATTCATAAACGTGCTCCGAAAACGTTCTTTCCTAACTATTCCTTCTATTCCTTCAGCACCCTTGCGTTTGCCTGAGGACTTGAAGCAAAAACCTCCGTGAGACCCTGGTTGAATCAAACAATATATATATATATATTTTCTTATTCGAATAAGAAACTGCTGCCAAGCCACGCAGCGCTGATATACGCACTCTGGAGGTAACCGATGAACAGCGCACTCGAGAGGTAACAAATGAACAAACCGTTTTCCGGAAAAAAGTCTTCTTCGATTTTGGCGTTTACGGCAAAACCCGCCCGGAGGAGGCAGTGATCCAAGCAAGGTGCACCGTAAGCTGGAAACATTAAAGCAATGCCACTGAAAAATTAAGCGCAGATAATGGATCAGAGTGATCTAACATTCGTTCGATATGCATTAAAAAAAAGCAGATATTTTTCCATTCAGCAAAATCAACGCTTGACAGCATTCCAGGCTCCAACAACCTTTTTCGTCTGCTTAAATGGCAGCTCGCGCAGTAAAACAGTAAAATAATTAGGTTACTGCAGCTGTTGCGATCGGAAAGCCCGAGCGGCAAGTGCGCAAAGCTTCACACTGTGGCAGCAAGAACAGTAGAAATCACGCGCCGCAATCACTCTTCGCATACGCTAGTCATTTTGTTCAATCGTTGACAAGCTGGTATCGGCAGAGATTCCACGCCGCAATCACTCTATTATTGCTTCTTCGCGCCACGAACATATGGACGTTATTCTTCGCGCACATCCCGTTCGTGGTGCATCGCACATTCAACGCAACACCAACCTAGAGGTTGCAACACAACAAAAGCATCTCGGTCACAAAGATTACAACCGCAGGTCAACCATTCAGAACGTCCCGTGCTTGATAATGAATCTAGAGGCAAGAATCGAAACATGAAAATAGTATTTTTGGTAACTGCACATGGAGAATCGGTACTTCCTGTTAGTCGTAATGTGTTGGCAATGCATTAAGACCAAGGCTCCCGACGGGCATAGTGAGTGAAAAGGCCATTTAAACGTTTTTCTACACGCCATGCAAGTCTAGCCCTTGCACCGAGTTGTAAAATCGATTATGTTGAAGTGAGCCTGTAGAGAATGTTTTGTAAGGTAGGAAGGGCAACGCCAACGACTGTAAAGGCATTAAACTTTCCGAATCGTAATTACTATGTTGAACACGTTGCACCAAACAGAAGAAGCTCAGGGTGCGTGCGTGTCATGTGTATTGGATCATCACTGTGAAAGCTACTCACGCAGGATAGGGTTCAGAACGCGCTTGACCATTGTTCCCTTCTTGGCTGTTTTTAAAACGTCGAGTAACCTGTTCAACAAAATGGCACGTTAAAACTTTTCAGACAACAATTGTAACCACAGTTTTATGCAGCAGAGACAATATTTTAATTTCACGAACCGCTCATCCATGCGAAGACTCACCAACACGGCAAGGATTGATGAGACACTATCATGAAAGTAAGCAAAAACAATTAAAAATAATAATTATGAAGTTTTCCTTTCCTGTTTCCGTGGCCTACGCAGGACCTTCTATATTGATAGTTTAAATAATACCAAAAAAAGCAGTCAAATACCACATCCGAACAACAAGCCTACTGAAAAATAGACAAGCAACTTTAAACCAGCCACTCAGAGCACCTTTCCTCGTTGATAAACTCTTCCTCCTGGCGGGCTGCACGTAATGGATACGGTTCGTGCACAGCTATTCGAACATCTTCGTTTTCCTGCAAAAGTTTGGTGGAAAACAACGGCTCAGAAAGCTTTATCATAATAGTGAGCAAATACATCGAAAAGTACTAAACCATAATAGATCAAGAAAGAAAGCAACGACTTTATAATAAATCGGAAAAGTAGTGAATCATGATAAATCGGAAAAGAAAGTATTAAATCACACGAAATCAGAAAAGGTAGTTATTAATCGTAATAAATCGGGAAATTTTATTATAATAACGAGTAAATAGTTAAAAATCTGCATCAATTGCACAAAAACTTTGTTCCTCACGAGGTCGTGAAAGCCAAAATGGGCCGTCTGGACATTGAGTTTATAACTTAACGTTAAATAAAGAGTTCTACGGCCAAAGCGAAATTTAAGACAAATTCAATAAATACCAGGCAACATCAACAAAACAAGGTCAACAACTTGTCAGTTTGTATACGTCATTTGCAGAAACACCCTGTCAACGATTCGCATTGGCAGGAATTCTACTTGAATAAGAGCTGAAGATGTCTGCTCATTAACTGAAATACATACTCTATTAACATCACATTGTGTGATTCTTGGCAGTGAACGCATTTTTCTCGATAGATACAATCACGAATTAAAGTTTTTGTAGGTGTTTCTAACTAATGAAGGAACTGCCTGAATTAATTGTAACTGATCCACTGATGTAAACTCGTTTCCTTGGTTTGGAATCTATTCAAGTTACGACTTCAATTGAATGCAATTTTACATCATGCCATGGAAAGATACTCTACGTATGCTTCTAACAGTGTCAAAAGAAGAATTTTTTCCCGAAACTATATGCATCTAAATAATCAAAGATGTAGATCTACACGATGCATGTACTTATAGAGACAAATGACAAATGCAATATGTCGAAAACCTACAACTTTCATGCAGATCAATACAAATATTGTCCGAAAGTACAAACAATGAATGCAAACTTTAAACTAAGAGATCACGCCAACTCACTTCATTACTTTTTCCTGGGACCACTGCTGTGTCTTTTCGAAACCGCAGAAGGTTCAAGATGGTGTATTCGTAGTCACTCAAAGCAATGTTACCCTATAAATCGTTAAAAATTCCATGATGCAAGAAGGCTTTCTGATTCAGCTGAAAACTCAGATAATTCATAAAAAACAACCAATCTGTATCTATAACAAACGATCATCAGTCGGTTAGAATTAATTCCATCAGTAACTCAGTGTGACATTATAGTGGCAGTTTAAGCGATAATACCACAAGACTTTGGAATACTTAGCAGCAAAACTGGCATTTGCACAACCATACCTACAAGAATACAAATAAACAAACGCAATCTCAGAGCGTTCACCGACAAGACATTCTTTGCAGCTGCAGGCCTACCCTATCGTAAAGCTCGACGATCACATGATAGGCTGCATCGTTTGAACCAAACTGTAGATCCACAATCCGATCTATTCCGAGCTGAGTTGCAGAAACCAGCCGGCGACCACGAAGATGTTTTCGGAGCTGAGCAAACGAAATTCGTTTCAAGTCTCACAATCTTAGCAACGGACTGTGATCACAACTACAGCATACGTCCAATCAGGGGCGTACCGAGAGGGAAAGGAGGGCAAAATGTTTCAGGTGCTGGGTCACTGAGGGGGGGGCGCCGAAAAGTCTCAGCAATGTTAAAGTACCATTTTCAATACAGTACTTTTGCTCTTGAGAGACCTTCGGTTCAAAAATTGACGTGTCAACCTTTTTGCTTTCCCCAGGTGCCACCTAACCTCGGTACGCCTTTGCTACCAATGAACTACTGACCGGAGCTCTTCTGTTATGTACAAAATCAAGATGAAACAAAACTTACTAAACGACCTCACAATGGCAATTCTATACATCAGTACGTGCATCATGCTTCTGAAAATGTTTAATAACAAGCAGCGAAATGCACTGCAACAACATATCCTTACTTTTACAGAAAAACCAGAAGGCATAGGATTCTTTGGCCAGTCGAATTCTGAAAGATGAATTCTAACGCCAGACTCCACCAGCAGCATCAATTTTTGGTCAGACCTGACAAGACACAGCTTGGTTGGATGAAATAAAGTGTTACAAATTGTTACAAAAGTGTTACAAATTTTGAAGATTCATGTAACTACTCTCCACATGTGAGACAAGCAAGGAATCTTTTGCAAATTTTTAATAGGAAATCGATTTCACATCATATACTCATCATTATTGACATGCTAAAACAGTGGTTCTTAACCTTTACAAACACGCTGAAACCTTACGCAGTTTTCCAAGCATTCAAACCTCATTTTTTCTCAATATCATGGGTGTAACCAGCTCTTCATTTCGGGGGGGACACAATATTCATGAAATTTCATTTGATGACATCACCGTGGTTATTCAACAGTGGTACAACTTTTTCACAAACGGTCACAGATAAAGTTCTCCTCGCAACATTTCCAAAAATGACAACTTTTCAGTTTTAATCAAGATGCAGACCGAACAATCAAGATAAAGTAAAAAGTAGGAGCTTAATACCAACACCTGGTTCCGTACTCAACTACTGCAGTCATGGCTTCAGTGTGGCAGATGTATTGGCTGCTAGTAAATCTGTCGAGAACTTTTCCTCTTGTTTTAACAAACTCATTAAATCAATTATCCAGATTTTTTAAACTTCAATTGATCATATTTGCTGTGAGATATTTTCTGCAGACGATATTGCGAGTGGTGAAGAAGTTGTCAGATACAAGAGATTGGTATGAATGTTAGGATATATTTAATCACTGATGCTATTGTTTCAATCGTAGTCATGAGAATTCATCTGCCAACTGAAACACTCTTGAAAGGAATATAGGTATTCATAATGAACTTTATTACAAATGGTTAGGCCAAGCTCGCCACCAGATGTGGGTGGGCCTCGCCACTTTTGCCAAGACTACCTAAACAGCACTGAGTAACTTTGAGGCGCTTGTGAAATTCGAATTTCCCTTGCAACGTTAGAGCTTGGCTGTGAAACCTCAGGAAGAGTTTGGCACCGAGCATAAAATGCAAAAACTTTTGAATACTAGGCTATAGTAACCCTAAGCACACATAAAGCTAACACAATGTGTACATAGTCTGCTGTTTCTGTTGCCAGCCATAATCTCTTGGCTACAAACTTTGCACCACTGGTGTGATAAAAATACAGTTAGCCTATTTATTGTTGACATTTCGAGAGTCTATGCAAGCTCTCTTTCTCAGAAGATAGACTAGAAATAAAATCAAACCGTACACACACACTGCATTTCTAATCCTTTTCGGAATTAGAATATAAAATTTTCATGATCCGAATATAAAATTTCATATTTATTCTCTGACAAATCCTAGAAATGCCACAATTACTATGCAATGCTTTGAAATTTTCAGAGGGGAAAAATATCCCCTCTAGTTGCGAGCCTGCTCAATATAATAGGAGTAAAAATGGGTTACTACAAAGGTGACCACAGTTAGCTTGCTGTGATATAACCATGCTTTTTGTCATGTTTCAGATGACCTAGGGGGACGAACCCTAGGGGTTCAATCGAACCCAGATTAAGAACCACTGGGCTAAAACAAGGGCAGAGAAAGTAAACACACTCAAGACTGAAGTGAATATATCACAACACCAACTGCAAAAACAAATAAAAGCTTTAAAATACATCTTTCTAAGTTTTGAAGATAAAAAGAAATAAGAATTTCCTACACTAACAATAAAAGGCAAATGAAGTAAAGGTTATTTGAAATACATTTAACAGTATTAGTGACTATTTACTAATGCAAATATGCTTTTGTGGTGCATTAGTCTGGGTATCATATAACTGAGATCATTATGCAGTCTACTAACTCAACAAATTTTCTTGTTATGCTCCTAAATTCTAACAGTATATGTAAAAAAAACTAAAATTTCATGCTATCTGTTTCATGCATTTGTCTTTCAGGTGCAAAATGGTATTAGCTTCAATAAAAAAGATGTTTTATTTGTTAGAGTATGCTTGAACAGAGCTGGACCAGACTTCATTTTGTTTATTTGTGAAAGAATTAAAAAACAACCAGTTGCAGTACAGATGTAGAAATGGCATTTGAAGTTCAAAGAAAAAAGTTGTTTGTGTGCAGCAGTGCTTCTCACCCCTTGGGTTGCCACCAGTACATGGGTCATCGTTTACTTTTGTTGTAATAATTCATTTTTCAGGTATTTTTTAAGTCGTATAGATACAGTACTCTATTACATAATATTGTTTATCACACAAGTCTTGCAACAAACAATTGCTGAGATAAATATTGTCATGTGACAGTGCAATGATCACATGTGTTGGTCTTGGCCAAAAAGTGGTTTGGTAAGGTGGTTTATGCATATAATGCATCTCTGCAGATTACTTTATGCTTAATATTTCAGTCAATACAAGAAAAGGTTTAGAAGCACTGGTCTAAGGATAAAGGATATGGATGGCCACCACTCACATGTGAAATCTTTTACAAAATTCACAAATGTGAGAATTTAATTTGTAAAATCATTTTATGAAGCCCACATACACTTACATTTCTTAACCAATGACTACATGATAAACTATCTAATTTTACTCAGCATTCACTAAATGATGTATAAGTTGTGGTAGATTTTTGAGTAATTGATGCATCATGCAATATAGCAAGTTTCAATTTGCCTTTAAATTTGAAACAAGAAGTACATAAAAATTCAATCTGCAATATTTTTCCAAATAACTTACTTGGCTAGTTTGAAGAGGTAAGTTTTGTTGTTGATATCATAGACATTTGCAAGCCTCATGCCAACAGCTCTAAAAGAGACACAAAGTAAATATTTTAATTGGCATGTGAGACCCTCCTGCAAACACTGTATTGTTATTACCAATTTCACACAACACCAGTGCATATCTTGTGCCCACTAAAACAAGCAAACAATACTTGTTCTGGTACGAACCATGGAACATGCTACAGAACCTGGTGTCTGCATTATGCAAATCAAGAATTTGATTTTAAGCAACATATATAAGGATGACAGCATAGGCATCCTTCAGGGAAAGATCTTGGTCATTACATTAATATTCCAGAATGTGAAACAACAAACAAATTAATTAATCCCCAAGGGAATTAATTATTGATTTATTCTTGTTTTAGGACTGTAACCTTTGAACCAGAAACGTTAGAAAGCTGACCAAAAGCTCAAAAGACTCAGATTGTACCTTAGTTTTCAACATAAACTTTCCATCTAGAAGTTGGGGCCCAAAGCTAGGTAACCTGAGCCACAATGGCCTAAAACCTACCCCACTTATGACATCACCCACAAAAAGCCCAAATTCCAAAACTTTATAATTTTTTTATTGCAATCTCAAAGACTTGCCACATCTTTTGATTGTTTGAACAACTCTCTAGCACAATTGCCTAAAAACCCCAAATCCACAACTTTCCGATTTTTTCAATGCAATCTAGAAGATTGCCACATATTTTGAGCATTTTAACAGATCTCTAATGCAATCAGTACGCAAGTTATGAGTTACGGAGTTGCAAAGTGATGGTAAAAAAGTGACTCATGCAGGTCTTAACACTTTGACATCTGGGTTAATTCTGCAAAAAAACAGCTGGATCGCACGTGGCTTTGCGCGGGAATATCTCCGCTCCTGTACAGGTTACGAACCTGGTCGAAGTGCCAAAAGACACAGCAAGTCTTCTAGTCTGCACTTGAAAAAAAATGTTTGGTTGGGGATTGCGGGTTTATTGTGAGTGACGCTGTAAGTGAAGGATTTTTTGGCCACCTTGGCCCACTTCACCTGGCCCTGGCCGCCAACCGTTAGATAGTAGTATTTCGCTGAAGTTTTTATTGGAAACATGGTTACAATCCGAGTCTTTTGATACTTTGGATGACCTGTTGGGGTTTCGGGTTCAAAAGTTGTGATGTAAGTTAGTAAAAATATTTGACTAATTAGCTAATTAGTTAATCAATTAATTTGTTTATTTTAGATCATAACTTTTGAGCCAGAAACGCTAGAAAGTCGATCAAAGGCTCAAAAGACTCGGACTTGAGTCTAGTTTCCAATGAAAACTTCAGCGAAACACTTTGGCCTAATGGTTGGGCCCTAGGCCAGGCAACATGAGCCAAAAT
>Ga0210059_1004953_pt1 | contig 21436 bp, 20 predicted proteins | sample Ectturendosymbi2_FD_188042 | JGI IMG/M metagenome (GOLD analysis project Ga0210059, IMG submission 188042) | Ecteinascidia turbinata endosymbiont from Florida, USA - Sample 2 (SPAdes) (version 2) | ecosystem: Host-associated > Tunicates > Ascidians > Unclassified | place: Key West, Florida...
GATGCGATGTAGTGTGGCACTTCTCTGCAAAATTTTGACATTGTTTATGGAAGTTTTTAACATGCTCAGTATCCCGAGATATTGTTTTTGAAAGCACTCTTATGTTATATAGTAGCATTACTTCATACTACTTCCAACAAATTCTGGTGTCTCAGTCGGCTATTATTTGTCACGAAATATTATCAACAGCACTTTTCTCAACATCGCAGACAAGCAAAATGCACTAAAGTACCACTACAGATCGTAGAATTATCTCACAGCCACGCTACATGGTTGTTTGTCCATACCAAAAGCAAAATACCTTTGTTAAATCACCAAAACAGAATTGAAACAACAGTTTCTACACATGCTCATAAAAGGCAGGCAGCACAAGCGTTTGCGAATTGCTAGTGTATCATCTAACATATTGGAGGCAGTGGTAGCAAACAAAGCTTAGCCTACATATCACTAACTTTACAGATAATTGTGCAAGGTACAGACAGATGCCGCCGTAGAAATTTTGAAATGAGAGAATGGACAGGGACAGATGCTCTTCAGGAGGCTCTAGGAGCAACCCATGCATGCTTATTTGGCCAGCTCAGCGCGTGACATCTCTCACTCTCTCTTACAAGCAAACCGTCACGGCAAACGGAATCGTAGCGATAGCACAAATACACCGGCGGACAATTAATGTGTATAGTTTCTTAAGTGTTGGTCCTACCTATAGAGCCATGGGCAAAGTAGTTGCTTGTCGTACAACGTTCATTTCAAATCTTTCGCTTTAGTAAAATAATCTCTTTCACAAATTTTATATATGCTAAAGCACGAAATCAGATCTGCGATTACTACTGGCAACAAAGTCATTCATAATTTTTTCTCTGTCGATTTGGCGGTCTTTGTGTGTGGAAAGCAGTGCAAATCCTGTCATTCGCTCATTTCCAATCGACGATCTTAGATAGGTTTTAAGACGTCTCATGGTGCTGAAACTGCGCTCACTTGTAGCAGTTGATATAGGAAGAGTGCCTAAAATGGTAAGCAATATGCAGACATTCGGATAAATGTCAGCATGGCAAGCACAGAGTGCCTCGATGGCACTCGAAGGAACAGTGCTAACATCTTCCTTCTTCCATTTATTTACCCAACGCTGCACTTCAGGAACAACCGCTGCTCTGGGACCAATATCTTCCTGATATATTTCCAGTAACCTTTCTAAATCTTGAGCAGTGTTTGGTGAAGCATTGCAATACTTAGGTATCAAGCTCCAAAGACTTCGGCACTTCTGCTTCTGATCAAAGAATCTATCCTCCATTTCCACTATTAAATGATCTAAATACGGTACAAATATGGTTTCCCGAAAAAAATGCTCAGGATCATTAGAAGGACAAGTATCTCTGAAAATTTGACTTTTGAGCACCAACTGTTACAAATGGAAGCGAGAAACCTGAAGGAGGGGACCAGCAATTAAACAATACCTTTCGTCGATCAGCATCAGTCAGGGGAACTCCAACGAAGTTACCAATATAATTTTCACTACTGAATACATGACTGGCACACTCTGAGCACGAGCTAGTATCTCTTTTGCAAAAGTCTCTTTCTCTTGACGAACTCCTTTTCCGCTTGCGTTGTACAACTACAAACTTATCCATTTTCCCTCGCACTCTTCTGACTATCACGGTACCCGAAATTCGAACTACAGGAGGAAGGAACAACTCCAATCGTAACGCTTTGCGCAACACGTGCAGAGTTTGTACGTCATAGCATGTACAGTATGAAGCGGTTTCTCTCAATGCCATTATGAGTCATGAATCGCAACGTCTTTATCGAAAAGCGACATTCAGCGAGGGTTTCCTATAGTCTTAGCACGATTTGCTTATTGCAATTGAAGTGTAACACTCGTAACGTAACAAGGTAACAGATCACTACACCACTAGTCATAACCGAAATCTTTATATAGCTATGTATGCATGTGCGGAATTGTTTCGTGTTTTAACAAATGTCAGCAACAAATTTGTTTTTAGGCGATTTCCGTTAAGGGGGGTGGGCTCTAGCCCCCTTAGCCCCCCCCCTGCGTGCGCCCCTGCCTGCGGCGCACTGGACGGATCACCAATTGAATGTGGAGTGGGCGGACAACTCCACAAGCCTCCACGTTTTCATTCCAGACACTGGTGCCCACTTACATCCCGGGATGTAATGGCAAAACCTTTTCTTTGTCCGTCCGTCCCTCAACAAAATCTGGGTATTTCATCCAGATTAGTCACGAAATGACAGCGTAACGCGGATGGCCTAAGGGTATATAGAAGAGTATATAGTTTGGGCGGATGGGGAGAGAACGCTAGAAACGCAAAAATAATGGAGATGACAACGAGAATAAATGTACCAGTGAGAAAGTGGTCGAGGATGTCTTATATGATGGCGTGCAACGACGCGACGTGGAGTATGGCAATGAGAGGCCGTTGGACCTCTCGAGGGTATCGGTATATTCCAGCGAGGCTAGAGTCGATATGCAAGATGGTATTGCGGGGAGAAGCTATGCCTATTCCGAGATATCGTTCGACTCGCAAACGCTTGAAGCAGTTCACATGAGGAATCAAATTTTCTCAGCGATTTATACAATGAAATCGAAGCCAATTCAAATGATAGACGACCAATTTCTAACGATAATGAGAGTGTACAAATACGTCGCGAAGGACATAGCAATACATCTGAATGCGAGACGCAATTCGGTATACGAGAACAGGAGCAAATGCAGACATGTACAACTAGTGAACAGAATGCGGAATGCAAAGCTGAACAATCGCGGCAAGCTGCTCCAGGGTGTAGTTCTTCATTTGCGAAACAAACAAAGATCCAAAAGAAACAAGACCGGCCTGACGCTCGTCGAACTAAAAAATTTAAAAGCAAGCATGTTAGTAGCTCGGGCTCACTTCGTTGGTCTAAAAGTGCTAAATCAGCTGATATCGGGTATAGCAATTTCATACAAATCGATCTTACAGATGACACTGAATTGGGCAATTGCTCTACCACCAGCTGCAGAAGCAAGGATGGCATTGCTGAATGCGTTAGACCACATAATGAGGTCCCTACTGTTCAGGCAAACACGTCTAGCGACGTTCACAACAATCAGTCAGTCAATGTCGAGTTACTCGGGGACAATGCAGTATCTGCATGGCATGCAGAAGAACATAATGGGGAAACCGATTCTGACGATGAAGCAATACGCAATTTTCCATACAATGCTATTGCGTCGCAACCAAATAATGCTCAAGAATCGTACGGGGCTGTTAGCGAAGCTTGCGCTAAGGCTGAAAAAATGTCTAATAAAGGGGCACTCGTGGGAACTTTCGGACCTGGCGCGGACATTAAGCATACTGTTGATGCAATCATGCAAAGAAGTTACGGCATACCAGTTAGACCGGATCAGAAGGGATCGATATTCAGTATACTCGGGCAAAATGGTTACTTTGAAGAGAAGCAACTCCAAGATATACTCATAACTTTAATGATAAACGATAACTGCACTTACTGGTATCATCATGGCCAAGCTGACGACTACTGCGATCACAAATTTCCACATCTTCACATTTTGCATTACACGTCGGGCAACTGGACCGATTCCGCTCTTGCGAAGCGTGTGTCTCGCTTTAAAAGTCACATGAGATTGAAGGAAATAATTGTACAATATGATACGTTGGCTATTAAGAGTCCTGCAGGTTTCATGCGTTATATGCTAGTGGGTAACAAAACATTACATATCTTGAATGAAAACAGCAAAATGTCAGACACGCAAATACTACATTACCAGCAATGTATGGAATATTATCGAGATATCGAAGAGCGTCCTGACAACGTGAAATTTCAGCTCCTGAAAAACAAGTTTATGGAAAAGATTCTGAAACAAACTGGTGTGAAAGGCAAGAGCTGTAACCTGCAAGCGTTAGAGTGGTTGCTGACGTCAATTCGAGCGACAAACGCGCACGGTCAACAGTCCTTAAATAATCAGTTTCCAAATCGATAGTTTTTAATCTTTCGCTCAGTACTACTTCTGGATCTTGAGTCCAATCAAAGTGCAAATCTCGTAAAGCACGGGAGCATCTGCGATGAACATTAGTCCTTTTTATTCTTACTTTACAACAATACTTCCTTACAATTTTTCTGTAAAATAAAAGAGTAACTTCAAAGACTTACCAATGGCTTCCATTGTTCACAAACCTTTCCAATTGATGTCTGTTCTAGTGACTTTGTACTCCGTTTGCAAGTCACGCTTATACTGTCTGCAATTTCAGCATACAAGACTCTGTTCTGTTTTAATTTCCTAGCTTCTGTGCTAACTTACACCTCCCAGGGTATGGTAAGTTATTAGGTAAAGACACGAAAAGTTTTGAGTGGCTTCACTATCTCCCCCAACAAAAGAAAAAGGCCGAACGATAGTGGCATTAATTTGTTAAGTGTATGCGCTGAACGTCGTCAAATTTTATTTCAACCGCTTAGAAAAGTCGAGCTGAGGTAGTACCCTTTCAAGCTAGGCACCACATCACTGGTGGCACCATTTTTTATGTTGCAGTCCTCTTCTAAAGAAGACCACAACACATTTAGGATAACTCCGCAAGATCACTGGTGAATTTGGCTGGAGTGCCCAAGGCACGCCCAAGTTAACAATTAAGAAACTTAGACCCGCCCGTTTCGCTCGACCTGTTCAGTTTATCACAATAGGATTGTATTCACTCATGGTTTTATTCTAGTAACTTTAAGTACTGCTATATTCATCACAACATGGATTTATAATGTGCATCAACATGCGCATACATAATTATTACAGGTGACAGGGGTTAATGCGAATTCTATTCTTTTCATGGAGGGGAGAGCAATCCAAATTGTCAACCATATTATGGCCACTCAACCATGAATCTCTACTGGGTAATAGGATCACTTGATATACCCAATCAGACTAAACTCGCTTAGTATGCCCACGGTCGAGTTTAGCTGCTAAGTCTGGGATGCCCCACGACTAATCTAAATGGACTATCCACTTAGATTTGTTCAGCTTGGTCTAGCCAGAGCTTCTAGTTGTTTCCTTCTACCTGGTCTAGCCACGGTATCAACTTGCTGTTTACCTGGTCTAGCCGAGGTAAGACTAGCTGAACCTAGCAAGGACACAGGTATATATAAATTTTGTCCCACATTTTCATTGGTTGATTCTATCTCGTGACCCTAGCGGTCATGCGTTAATCGCGTGATTGCGTCGTCATCGTACGTCAGTGTACGTCATTTTTCTTTGAATAATAATTTTCCAGAATCGCCGGCAGTTTCGTTTATGGTTTAAACCGTAATCCGGAATATTTTTCGTTGTTACTCGTTTTTATCCGTTTAAATCGGAAATCTTACTTACAAATCGGAGTCACTTATTAATGTAAATGATTTCTAATATCTTGTGGGTTACTCTCTTCCTAAGTGTGACTTGCAATACTAAGTGTGACATGTGGAGTATACATATACGATAGTTTGAATAAATACACAATACAGTGTTCTTGTAAACCAAGTGTCTTTAAATACTACTTTGTTCCAACTTCACTCTTCTTGAATTCAATCCATTTGGTGATACGACTTTTAACATTGATATTCTAATGCTTCTTCTTTGTCTGTATTGTTCAATGACATTAGCGCCAAACTTCCAAGTTGTTTTCTGAACTTGTTTTTAAAGTCTTCTTTTGTTTGTATTTCAGAGTCACAAGACGTTTCATGTTGAGGATGCAACGCGAACTCAACATACCCTACCTGATGTATTGTGCGCCCACCCATGTCAATTGGCTGGTCTTTCCACAAATAATTATTCGCATCATATGTTTCTTGCATTTGTTTGAATTTGTTGACAGACATTTATTACATCAAATTATTTTATGTTTTTTTTCAACTACTTTCAGTCAGTGCCAAAATTCTCGGCCACAAATGCAGCGTGGTGTATTTTTGATAATTTTGTCAACAATGTTTGGAACGAGACTTCAGAAATCTCGCTGTCGCTGTTGCTGAAGTGTTTTGGTTTCAGGGTGAAAACAATATTGAATTTGTTCGGCTTTGATTTTTAACAATTTATTTCACCATGATTTTCGCTTTTTTCGAAATAAAGACAGCTCTTATCTCGACTGTCTTTGGTTTTCCATACATTGTCTGGATCAAAGATTTATCACCTTCTGAAAGAATCTCGTCTCTGTTTCCTGTTGTAAATCCGTGTTTGTAAATTGGTGCCATTACCGAATCAGAATCATCAGAATGATACAAGCCAAGAGCATGACCCAATTCATGAGTAGCAACACTGAAAAGTTGTATTTCCCATCACCCGAAACTGTTTTCTGGTCTGTCCAATTTTCTTAATTAAAATGTATATCGCCACAAATAGATCCTTTTCTGGGATAGAACTCGTGCGCCAAGGTACCGCCCCGCCGCCCGTTGAGTTTATATGGGCAATTAATTTTATCATTCAGAAATGATATCTTTATATCAGCATCCAGGAACTCAACTCTTTTGAATTTCACCCCACAGACACTCTGCCACGTTTCAAAAGCAGTATCAATCTGTTTGTGTGCTTCATCTTCTCCCAAATTTTCACAAAAGTTTGTCACCGTGTATTTCAATGTGGATGTTTGTCATAGATAAGAATGCGTCTCTGATGTGTTTAAGTTATCTGGCATTGCACAAATCATTTTTATTTAATCTGAAAAGTTTGTTATTCATGAAGGAATGGGTCTCTGGGTTCAGCTGGTTCTCCTTGCGCGGTTCCTGCTCCTTCTGCTGCCCTCAACGACAATCTTTCAAGGCGGACGGACGCGACTTTCCATCAATTCAAGTTGATTTCTTTTTGCGTTCAGAAAGTTGTGTTAATTGCTGTTGAAGATATTCAATCTGTGAATCAACATAGTGTTTATGCGCGGCATCGTTTAATTCAACTGGATTCGCAAGACCAGAAATCCTGTAATTATTCATTTTCAATTTTTCTTGGGCGCCTTCTGGGGTAACTCGAAAAGTTGTTCGTCTTATCTCGTAGTCAACAAAATTCTTTGTTGTAGCATCGTTTGGATCAACTGGTTGACCTAAATTGGTTATCTTGTGCCCACCGAAATTTTGATCAGCTTCCAAACGCGTTGTGCCATCAACCTTGAAGAACTTTACTGATTCAGTGTGGTTGTTGAGATCAATTTGTTTGAAAATTTCTCTGTCAACATAACCTTTTGGGGCAGCGTCTGATTCATCACTATGGTCTGGATCCAGTGGATAGAGGCCTGTGATTTTATGATCTTCCAAACCAATATCTTCTCATTTTCTTAAAAAGTTTCTTTCAACAAATCCCCGATTAACTGCATCCTGAGAATTTTTTGGATTTTTAAGATTAATGATTTCGAAATTGTTTACATCAAAATCAGCGTTGATAGTTCCAACACCAACACTGGGTGGTGCGGAAGCAGCAGTGGAAGGGCCGGCAGCAATTATGTCATCAACATGTTTCCTTGTGCAGGCATCTTTTGGTTTCATTGGGTTTCCCAGATTTTTTATCAGGTGATCACTCATTGTGATGTCGTTTGTTGGTTCAGACGAACCATCCAACCTCAGATATTTTGTTAATTTTTCAAGGTTCTTTTGTGATATTTCATATAACACAGTACTGAGAGTGGCTGCATCTGTATCGAGTTGAGGGTAGCCGACGTTCAAGAGTCTTTGGTCATTGAAACCGACGGGACCTCTCAAGTTAATATTGTGATCAACAGCACTATAGTGTTCCTGATCCCTTTAAGTCCAGCGAAAACCACGTTTCATGCAGAGCTTTGCAATCCTATAACTCGCCTATCCTATAACATAACAAAAATCCTATAACAAATTACCACAAAACACTTCTTGTCTCAGCTGAAGTTGCTCAGTTGGATAGGACACTTCACCATCGAGATAGTTGTTCAATTCTGTTGGTAGGGGCAAACCAAATGAGTCAAAATAAAATTTGTCGTTTCCGCGCTTGAACCATGCGACCCAGTGTGTTCCACCTCCAGATGAATCATCCAGGTTCATGATCCCACACTTTTGCATTTTAAGTCTTTTTGGCAGCATGTCTCGCAAATGCACACCACAAAAGTTTCGTAATTTCGATTTTGTCACTGCATCTTCAATTTCAAAGTTGCTCAGAGGCTTGTTTGGAAGAACAATATTTTGTACTTTTATCATTTTATTCAAGTACAATTTTTTGTTTCAAACAACTGAATTCTTTCCAGGAAACAACTTTTCAAATTCCAACTTCACTGCATCAAACGATCTATATGTTTGATTCTTTTTTGCAATCTGAGAAAGAATTTTCTCAAACTCTGCTGCAGACATTTCTTTGTTTGACAACGCTTTTGAAACCATGTTTCTGATTGTTTTGATCTGCACCATGATCACAGTTTTTTCCTTCTCATGTTCTGAATTTTACCGAAAAGCATTTTTTCAATTACCTACAAAGAAATTGTCAAACAACTGCAAAACAGATTACCACCTTGAATAACCATTGAAGAGGATTGGCCGATAAGGTCTTGGAAATTTGATAAATACCCAACACTTATCAAACACACGCAAAACTGCGCAACCAAGAAACAGGAAGTGCAAATATTAAATAAGCAATGTTGTTGCTTGTTATCACAGAGTGTTTAAATTTTTCTTCATGAAACTCCTTCTCAATTTCATTAATTTTTTGTAAACAATATAAATTAGCATTTCCATTCATTTTTTATCTAATGAATTAAAAATCATTTCTACAACAACCAGCCAAGAACTGGAATATTTTACAATGGACTGTTTGGCCCGAGCAAAAGACCAGAACCTTCAACAACTTGGCCCCCTTGTTTGAGATAAAGCCCATTTCCAACCCTGCCAAGCCCCGAGCCTTTGTATGGTTTCAAACACAGGCCTTGGCCATCTGTTTCAATTCTTGCGATGTTTGAGCCTTTTTTCAAATATAGCCCATTTCCCATCGCCTTGTTTGTTGCTTTTTATGCCAAAGACGAGCCAACACCTGAAAGTGCACCAGTTGCCAACTTCGGCAAGACAGTCTGCGAGAAACGGCAAGGCTTTTGCAGCCAAACCAGCTAACATTCCAAGGAATCCGCCCTCAATTTTCATGTTGTGAACAACCTGTCGTTTGCTCATTTTTATTGTGACGCCTTTTCCATTCTCATAAGCTTTTCTCATTCTGTTCACATGATAATTTGTTAGTGCGAGAATATCATTTCCATACAAGTCTTCAAAACCAAGACGAATGCTCACGGAGCTTTTTGACTCAATTGCACATTTCAAATTATGTTTCTGATTTTCTGAAATATTTACTCTTACGTTTGTTTAAGACATGTGTATTATATGTAATTAAATCTCTCTCAAATGATATCTGATTGTTAGGTTTTCTCCGCGAAGATTCAACTACTTTCCTGTTTGGTCAGTGACAATTGTTTCCATTTTATGAATTTTGTCTAAAATAACTGGAAGAAACACAAGGTTTCTTGGGTTTTCTACGATTTTGTACCCCGGGAACACGTTTGGGAAAAAACTGTAAATTGTGTTTTGTGTTTTTCCATTGACATATGACCTGCCAATAATATCGACATTCACAAGAATGGAATTTATACTCAAAATATTGACTACATTTTCCGACTCATGAATCCCGTCTTCATAAACTTGGTTTCTGAATCCAAAACCAATGAAATTGAATTTCGCACTCTGAAATCAACCTGAAAGCCGTTTGAAATTTCCAAGACGCTTTTCAACGTGTTTGTGATTGCTGTTATTTTAACAGATTCATCACCATCTCCATTTCGTTTCATTGCTATTTTAATTGTTTCTGCTATGTCAATGAGATCGTAAGAGCCCTCAGGAATTTGAATTTTGAACCACTGTCTTTGTCGCGTTGCCTCATCGCTTCTCCCAACGTTGCCGCTCACTTCAACGAAACCAGGAGAATATCTGAAAACATTGTTTTCATCAAAAATATTAGGAAATAAATAATACATCTCGAGATTGACCAAAGCCATCTCGTATTTTCGTGTGTTGTCCAACTCGAGTGGCGGGTTAAAAGTGGTCTTTATTTTTGTTGAATTGTTTGAAACAACAATCTGAGTTGAAGTTTTCGGAGAAGTATTTCGCTCGATTTTTTCAAAGACTTCTGTGTTCATTTATTAAATGATATAAAAGTCATCAAACCCGCTTCTGTATTTGCCATTGTGCTGTTGTGAGGTAAGATCAATCACAACAAAATTGTGTGGTTTTGACATGCATGTTTGCATAACTTCTTGAACTGTTCTTTTGTCATATTTTCAGATACATGGTCGTTGAATACGTGGTCAATGTTTTTCTGGTCTTGAGGAAACAGACAAAAGAAGTTTGCATTTTCTCGCATTGTTTTGCATGGAAGTTTGAAATAATTTTGACTCAAATACAAACAATCGCAGTTGCTATGCCTTCCACGAACGTAATATGACTCACACTTGTTCTGCTTCTGAAGCAAGAGATCATAAAAAATCATGAGATTTTTGTGCTCAGGGGAAATTTCTTTTGGGTCTGGAACATCATCAGCCGATTCATAAAACACACACCCAATCGGTTCGACACTGCCGCTCTTGTTTCTTGTGTGATTTTTTGCCAATTCATGAGCTGCCACGTCAATCAACACATTTGGTGAAATTTGTTTTCGCTGAATTTCAACGTGATTTTCAAACACATCCATTATCACCTTTTTTGATAATTGTTCTTCGAAACCTTTTCTTAAAATTATGTATTCTGGTTGAAACAAACTCTTGCCAAATACTGACAATTTCGAATAGTCCAACCAACCGTGTTGAAGCAGAAGATTCAACAACAACGTTGTTTTTCCACAACCCGACTTTCCGACAATCAGCCCGCTCAAGCTTCGAGGCAAAATAGGGGGGTTGTTTTTATTTGTAGTGTTTTCATTCCAACTGAGATTCTTAATATCCATTTAATAAATGGCAGAAATGTTTTGTGTAAAATGTCATAAATCTACGGAAACAAAAGACATTAAACAAAGAACGACCAGGAACAACCGTAAAATGGTTCAAGGCATCTGTGTGTCTTGCGGAACAAAAAATTCAAGTTTATAAGTGGCAAAAGAGGAAAAGGCTTCTTGAATAATGCTATTGTAGGGGTTTCCTTGGTGTAGGAACCTATGTTGAGGTTTGGGGTTTTGCCCAGCGTAGCAGTTGCTTGCGAGGAATGACTGTTGTTGCATGCAGAGATGCTGGTTTCCCCAAACGCTACCAACGAGGCAGCCTAGTCATTGTATGAGTACTGTTCTAACTCCCAACTAAAACTGCCTGACATTTTAAGTTTCCAAGCCGAAGCAAGGCGTTTGGCTCTCACCACTTGATAGTTCGTTTCACAGATTTCCTGGTGCACAAATCTTTATTTACAAAAGGCTTCTGATTAGCAGCAGCAGAAAAGCTTTATGATGGCGCAACAGCAGAAACAGCCAACGTGGCCCATGCGCTAGCGATACACAACTCGACTCTCTCAAAGCGGTGTCCACGGCGATAAGATCCAATGCAAAAATGCGAAATCGAGGTCATTTGCGCGGACGCAGTGGAACGCGGACAGAGTGGAGCGCGCACACACGAAATCCCTTGACGTGAATGATAAGTTGATACAAACCAGATCTCACGTACGGGATACAATAGCGAGTAGGAAATGGCAAGTCATAATGCGAAAAGGTAAATCCACTATATAAGAATGCTCCCCCAAGGAAAAATTGGCATGGATAGTTTCGCGAGAACTGACACGCAAAAAACACAGTATACGACCAAGCACAAAACACAGAAGACACAGAAAACGGCAAAAACAGTACGATATGCGAAGCGAAAAGTGTATGCAGCAGTTGAAGACGCAAAAACAACCAGGGGTGAGCGTCCACAAAAAAAACAAGGGGGGTACAGGATGCGGGCTGCGGGGGTAATTTCGGTGTGCAGTTGCGTAAATGAGGAAAAGTGTCAAGCTGCTGAAATTCGTTGGGCTCGGGAACAGTCATTCCGAAGAGGAAAAGTGAGACAAAAAGGGGAAAACAGAGGCAAGGCGTGTAGGTTACATAGGAAAGTGCAGGAAGTGTCGTTGAAAGATCAATAGATAGTGATGACATTGAAACGGGCTGAAGTTAACGAGGGAGGAGCGTGACTTCCTTGTGCAGGTAAAAAAACGCAGAGTTGTTTCAAGTAGGAGCCATCCACTAGGCGTGGGAAACCTGAAAATGCGTTCGCTGACTTTGAGATCTTCCAAGGAAAAAGCTGTGCTTGCGACGCTGTCGAACGAATGAGTCAATTAAATGACTTTGGAAGAGGTCGCGTGGGCTCAGACTATGTTGCAGCGAAAATGATGCTGAGAGGGAGATTCTACTTGAATGTTGAACACTGAAATCAATGCAATAAGGTGTCCTCGGTAGGAAACCAGGCCAAGAAAGACGACAAGCTCAGTGCACAGCTGAACGCACAGCACACAGCTCAATGCACAGAAAAAAATACAAACTTCAGGTCAAGGAATCATCTTACCATCTGACCCGAACACATTGTGTGAACGGTTGGAATTGTTGATGGCTTCTTTCGAAGCAGGAAACACAGGTGTAAGAAATGAAATCGTCAGCATTTGTGATAAACTTTTGAGACAAAAAATTTTGTCTGGTGATGCTTACAAAAAACTTATGCTCTCATTAAATATATGATTATTGCGAAACGTGGGTATAAACGTAAATATCAAGTCGGCGGCTCTGGAATTTTTTCAAAGCTCAAAGACTTTTGTCAAAATTCATTAGTAATAAGCAAGTCGTTGACACGGCTTTGAACATCGCAAGATCTGCAGGACAAAAAGCTGTTTCATTTGCGAATACGAAATTGACCCCAAAATCGCAAGCAATCTTGTCAAAAATTGTTTCTTCGCAGTTGAGAGACCCTCTGTCGACGCCTGCACCTCAACCCACCACAGCACGGACGACGACACCGAATTTGAACAGCTTAAAAGCAGGGTCGGGACAACGCGTTATCAAAATTCAAGACCTCGTCAGGCGGTTGAATAAACAATAAAAAATTACCTATAATAAATGGACATTCTTAACATTTCCGAAAAAACGCAAATCGATGAAAGCATTAAAGAATATGAATTTCACAGTTATGAGCCAATCGCTGGCACTAATCTCAATAACCCTGGTGAGATCAGAATAAATATTGAAACTCAAGACTTGTTCCCACACCCTTGTGAAAGTTACCTGGTTTTCGATGGCAAGTTGGTGAAACACGCTGACGACACTGCTCATGCTGATGCTGACGTGATCACGCTCACAAACAATGCCAAGATGCATCTTTTCAGCAACATAAAATACCAACTTTCAGGGCAAGAAATTGAAAGTCTGTTTCACCCTGGCCAAGCAACAACGATGCTTGGGCTGTTGAAATTTCGTGAAGATTTTCAAAAAGCATGGGTTTGAACCAATTGTGGTATAACGACAATCACACAACGGCGCATCTTCAAATAATCCAGGTTTTGCATCCCGACAAATTTATGACATTCAAAAGCCGGACCCAAAAGGTACATTTTCATTCAGAATCCCGTTGAAAAACATCTTTGGGTTCTGTGACGACTATGACAAAGTCGTTTGCGGTTTTAAACATCAACTCACTCTCGTCAGAAAGGGAGACAACGACGCAATTTTCAGAAACAATGCAGCTGATGCAGGAAAGGTTGTTTTGACAAAGCTTTCTTGGTTTATGCCACATGAGCTTCCAAATTTGCAAGAAAAATTACCACTCTACAAAACGATTGAATCAAACGCGAGCATCCCAGTCGGATACCGAATGGTTCAATGCTACTCAATCCAAGGTCCACAAACAAGAAATTTCGCTTGGTGATTGTCGGTGAAATCAGCCCCAGAAAAATCACCCTGGATAGTTGTTGCTTTCCAAACAGACAAGGCCGGTAACCAAGGACACAATCCATCAATTTTCGACCATTGTAACCTCACCAACATGTTCGTGGTGCTGAACTCCAGGAGATACCCAGAGATTGACTATGATGACAACAACTTTACTCAGCAAAAGTTGCGAGAGTTTACGGAGACGCAGCAGCGTTTCGAACAAAGTTTTACGGTCTTGAAGAGCTTATTTCTTCACCAAATATTACTCCTTCGGATTACAAAGAGTTGTTCCCCATGTTTGTCTTTGACGTGTCAAAACAAAGCTAGAAACTCAAAAACTCGGTGACTGACATTCAAATCAAAGCACAGTTCTCGGCAAATGTAGCAGAAAACACTGAAGCTTTTGCGTTTGTGATATCAGATAAATTATTGATTTTCCAGAGCAATGGCAATAAGATGCATGTTGAATATTGAGAAGAAAATAAAATGAATATAATAAACTCTTAGGGATAGGGCTTAGGAAATCAATTCAACAATTTTTGTTTTCGTTTCTTTCTTCAAAAAATACTGCCAAAATTGGCAGTATTTTTTGTGAAAAAAGAATTTCCAGAGTTTTGGTTCAAGTTGATAGATAAATCAAGTTAAAGAAAAAATTTCCATATAATAAATGGCTACAAGAAACGAAATAAATCGGATTAGTGATGAAAGATATCCGTTAAATAAACTGAAAGAAAAAGAGTAAATGAACTAAGAGAGATGTGCCGAATTTTGGGGGAAGGAAACACTGAGAGAAAGAGAAAACGAGATTGCCTTGGAAAGGTGACGCCAATTTTATTGGAAGAGATTTACGAAAGAAGACATGAACTGATCTTGAGCAGATTTATTGCAGCTCCAGAAAATATTTCCACACTTGAAAGAATGATTCCCCGTTTATGTCATAGCGATACTAAAATTTCAGAAGAAAACCTTAGAGAGTTGAGCGAAATTTTTAACGAGCCTATATTTACAGGATATCGAACATTTCTAGATGAAATTGTTAAAATTAAAAAATAAATAGATTTCTATTTAAAAAGATAACTGCTATTGAAATTAAAAGATATCTTAACCCAATGGATGAAGAAGTTAATTTTTATACTTTGCCGTTAACAGAACGGGAAATGAGGGAAATTGTGAAAAATGATTATTTATTTGAGTTTTTTGGGGGGATTGCCTGCTGATGCGAGGGGAACGTTTGTGCGGAAGTCTCCTTGAACCGACACAGTCCGAGAATGAAACAGATGAAAAAGCGAAAGTTGCTTCATGCGGAGTTTGTTTAGTTAACGCCCCTAAGGGGTATTTGCAAGTTGCGGTAATTGTGCATGTTTTAGCTGTGCTAGAAAATTGGACAAATGTCATATTTGTAGGGGGAAAATTTCAAAAAAAATGAAACTATTTTTAACTTTTAAAGAAAAATTCTCTATAATATAAATGGCAACTGCCCAAATTATAACAAGACCAGCGATGATTGAACGGTTGCAGGCTGAGACAAGAGGTCTGACACACATGAATAAAAAATAAATACTTGAAATAATAAAATAAACAGGTTTGTTGGAACAAGCAAGAAAATTGAGCAAAGAAAGAAAGCAAAGAAAAGGAAATGAAGTCAAACTTATTGATATTTCAACAGGTGAAGAAACAATATTCCATTCTCTCAGCAAAGCTTCGAAAAAGACATGGGAAAGAAAGTTTGTTTTTAAGATACAGCAACGGAAGAACTTGGCATAATAAAAAAATAATAATTGATTGAACGAATTCACTTTTCAAAAGAAAGTGAATTCGTTTATTTTTTGTTGATGGAATTATTAAGTTGAAGAAAAATTTTACGCTATAACAAATGGTTACTTTGAAATACTTGAAACAAATTGCAAAATGAAATAATATTCGTGGTTATTCAAGGCTTCGAAAGAACGCTTTGAAAACACTTCTCAGTGAACGTCTTCCAAGGGCGGTTTTTTAGGAAGTTATGGGTGGTGGACCCTCAAGAAGTTTGCCTGTTGACATTCCAGGGGCGAGTCAACAACCAACAAGAAGTTTGCCTGATGATGACATTCCAGAAATGACTCAACAACCACTTCAACCAACGGAATATGTTCCAACACCACCACCGAGGGGGAGAACATTCAAACAAAAACTTGCAAGGTGGGGAAACTGGTTGTTACGGTTTGTTACCGAACCTGTGGAAAGACCAATCAACAGTGCTTTTGAAACCTTCAAGAAAAGGTCATGAGTTTGTATCCAAAAGCATTTGAGTTTGAAGAAAGCAAAAAATCTGCGTTGAAAGGTTTCGCAACACAACATGGAATCAAACCACCAAATAATCAAACCTTTGGCTCCAAGACGTTTTTGATGGCCGTCAAACAAAAAGCTCTGGAAAAGATCAAACTTCAGACAAAAGTCAGACTTGCTTTGAGAGCAGGAATGGAACGAATTTGTCCAACTGCAGATGTCCAATCTGTGATTGAAGTTCAAAAATTTCGGTCAAAAACAAATTGTTTTGGTGTCAACGGATTTGGATGAATTGTGGTAAGAAATAATGGAACAAATGTGGAAAACAAATCAGTTTTTAAAACGAACAGATCTGGTTGGACATTTCACTCAATTGTAAGTCTTGATATTCACACAATGAAATACAAACCTTTGAGAGGAGGCTCTTATGTGGAATTACCAAAATTTCTAGCAGCAAAAGAAACTCTGATAAACATGAGACATCGAAACGTTACAAAAAATGTCGAGGATAATGAGTGCTTCAAGTGGTGCATATTAAGAGCTTTGCATCCGGTCAAGAAAGACTCTCAGCGAATTACAAAGGAATTAAAAGAACAAGCTGAAAGCTTCAATTTTGATGGAATTGAATTTCCGGCGAGCTTAAAGGATATAAACAAATTTGAGAAGCAAAACCCTGAAATTTCAGTAAATGTTTTAGGGTATGAAGAAGAAGGGAAGAAGACCATCTTCCCTTTGAGAATTTCAAAGGCGAAAGATAGGGAGCATGAAGTTAATCTTCTGTTGCTTGAGGATAAACATTATGTTTTAATCAAGAGTCTATCAAGGCTTTTGACAAAACAGTTGTCAAAGTGTAATGGAAAAAGACATTTCTGTTTGAGATGCCTGAATTCCTTCACAACAAAAGAAGTGTTGGATAAACATCATGAATATTGTGAGAATCATGACTTTATAAAAAACGTGATGCCAAAAAGGGGACAATGTGTCAATTCGAAAATCATAACCGAAAAATGCGGTGTCAATTTTCAGTTTACGCTGATTTTGAATACCTCACAAAAAACATTCACATTCATAACACTCAGCCAAATCTTGTAAATAGTTTTACAGAAAAATATAAAAAGCATGAACCTTCTGGATACTGCTTCAAAATTGTTTGTAATGGGAAAAAAATGTAACCTGTATCGTATACAAAACAGGCGGAGAATGAAAACATTGTAGAAAAATTTGTAAAAGAACTTCGGAACGAAATTGATCAAGTTTGGTCGACAGAAGTGAAACCAATGATAATGACTGAAGAAGACAAAAACAACTTTGACAACGCAACAAAATGTAGTATTTGCCAAGAAGATTTTATTGAGGACGATAAAAAAGTTCGCGATCACTGTCATTTCACTGGAAAATACAGAGTTGTGGCGGCCAGAAGAAGGCGCCACATGTAAATAAATGGTCACCGCTAGATGGTGCCCATGAGTAACAAGTCACTGCGATAGTCACCACAAGCGAATTATCGTAGTTCACTTATCACTATATAATGATAGTTCAACCTAATTATAGTAGAGTGAACTCGTCGAGAGAGCTCTATTGCTGCTGGTTGCTTTCCTGTTAGTTAATGCCCCGAATTGCCATCTTTCACTTGTGCTTGCCTCAGCAGTTCAAGGTGATGCAGTCAACTGCAACAAAATGGCGCTCGATAAGGGACCTGAGAGAAAGGCCATAAGCTCCTTTCAGTGACATCCTCCGTTAAAGATGGCCTTGAACCAAAGGGCAAGGTCGCACTTGCAAACTGAGAGTTAAAGTATGGATGATAAGTGATAAAACTTCAAGCTAATGGAGGGAAGTGATGTGGCGGCCAGAAGATGGCGCCACATGTAAATAAATGGTCACCGCTAGTTGGTGCCCATGAGTAACAAGTCACTGTGATAATCACCACAAGTGAATTATCGTAGTTCACTTACCCTCTATAATGATAGTGCAATCTAGTAGTAGTAGAGTGAACTCGTCGAAGGAGCTCTATTGCTGCTGGTTGCTTTCCTGTTAATTAATGACCCGAATTGCCATCTTTCGCTTGTGCTTGCTTCGGTAGTTCAAGGCAATGCAGTCAATTGCAACAGAGGCGTTGCACATCAAAAGTGTAATGCACTCTATAGAAAGCCAAAATTTGTCCCGTTTTTTTTTCATAATTTGTGCGGTTATGATGCACATTTGTTTGTAAAATTCTAAACAATATGGGAGAAGGAGATATTGTCTGCATACCAAATACGGAAGAGAAGTACATCTCCTTCTCTAAAAGTATTTATGTTAAAGAAAATAAATTCAAATACAAAATTCGTTTTGCAGATAGTTTCAAGTTCATGAGCAGCAGTCTTGACGAACTTGTGAGTAATCTAAAACCTGATCAATTAAAACATACATGTCATGCATTTGGTGATGACTGTGAATTGTTGTTTCGAAATGGAGTCTTTCCATATGATTGGTTTCACTCCTTTGATAAACTGAATAAAACTCAACTTCCGCTAAAGGAAGCGTTTTATTCAAAACTGTATAATTCTGAAATAAGTCATTCAGACTATGTGCATGCACAAAAAGTTTGGAATAATTTTGGAATTAAAACTTTTCGTGAATATCATGATTTATACATGAAATCGGATGTTTTGTTGTTGACCGATGTTTTTGAAAATTTCAGAGACATGAACATGAAGTACAATGAACGTGATCCTGCATGGTATTACACAGCTCCTGGACTTGCTTGGGACGCATGTCTCAAGAAGTCAGGGGTCAAGCTGGAATTGTTGAATGACGTCAACATGTTGTTGATGATCGAAAGGGGGATTCGTGGCGGAGTCTCAAATATTCCAACACGATATTCCAAGGCCAACAACAAATACATGAATGTAAAGTTTGTAAAGACCGAAAAATCTATATTCATCGTCTACTTGGACGCCAACAACCTACATGGTTGGGCAATGAGCATGCCATCGGGGCCCTCCGGCCACAGCTGGCATGTGACAGTCGGGTCTCCGACCACTGAAAGCGTCGGCAGAGTGCCTCTCGGCGAAGTCGAGGGGACCCCGAGAGTCGGGTCTCCGGCCGCTCTGCAAGCGCTCTCTGCGGCTGCAACAGCGCGTGATTGACAGCCGGCCTGTGTGTGGTTGACAGCAACAGCGCTGAAGGCACGACTGAGAAAATAGGACACTTTTTCATCACTTTTTCTGAAATGGCGCTCGAACTCTTGAAAGCCCCCTACTGCGTCCCCCTGGCTATTCCCCCCCAACTAAAATGCTTTATAATCATGCCATTTCTTGACAGATTTCATTCAAATTTTGTAGATGTTCATCATACGGGGTAATGACAATTTGAGTAAAATCTGAAGAAAATTGGAGAGGGTGTCCTGACCACTTCCTGAGAATTGACACGGAATGGCCCTATATTGAACCTGATGGGTCATGACTACTTACACTCGCTCTCCAGGGCAGGTTGTATAGAGCTCTGCATCCAAAATTGTAGGCCACACGCAATCTTTGCATGCATGACTTCCTGAAATTCCACCATAATTGTGATACATACATGGGCGTATAAAAGGAACGAAAAAGTACATTTTTAACTGCGTTGGAACATCGGGAGAAGAGGCTCGCAGCTTGTTTGCTGCACAATATTTCTATCGCAGTTGTCTCTGAATGCCTTTGTCATCTGAAAGCTCAGTATCTAGTACAGCTCCCAGATAATTGTATCGGTTAACAGATTTTAGATTTTTACCACCCATGTGTCAGTAATGGAATGACTGTGCTTTTTGCACTCTTAGCCTTAAACGCCATACAAAGAGTTTTGCTGTAGTTGAAAATATTTCCATGTGAATTTGCATAAACCGTACACACAGATAAAAGTTCTCTTTGAACACTTCCGAAAATGAGAACTTTTCAGTTTTAATCGAGATGCAGACCTAACAATCAGGACAGAGTAAAACTTTGCATCCTCATACAAACACCTGGTTACGTACTCAACTAGTGTGTAGTCATGGCTTTAGTGTGACAGATGTATAGGCTACTACAGTACTAAATCTGCCTAATTTTCGTTTTGTTTTAGCAAATTCGTTCTGGCCCTATTCTTCTAGCGTGTGCTTGAATTTCTATCACAAACGAAGATCCCAAACTTGAAATATGACCTATGTCAAGGGTGAGGGGATCTAAAAACACACCTGATTCAAACTTGAAATATGACCTATGTCAAGGGTGAGGGGATCTTTGAATGCTACCATTTCGGGCAAAACGGATCAGGTGTCTTGTGCCTTTGGCGCATAACGGATCAGGTGTGTTTGGGGCAAAACGGCTTTTTCTGGCATCCATGAGCTGTGTCAAAGTTTTTAGAAGCACGTTTAGGGCTATGAGCTTTCAGGACTTGCACTGGTTGAAAAAGTTAGGGTCTTGTAAAGCGTCATTTGGAGCCAAAGTGGTCTAGTAGGTAGGTGCGTTCAACACTTGACTAGCACTCATATGACACATTGCTAAACCCTTTTTCCCAAGCCGTGGTGCTGGGATCAACCCAGAAAGACACTAAAACGTGAAACAGTCCTTAACCTAAATTTAGTTAAAACCTATCAGGTTTCCAAGCGAAAATGTAGCTAAACAACGCTTTTATAAGAAATGTACTACGTTATTAATGGTGATCCGCTTTGCCCCTAACAAAAATAATAATCAAAAGGTTGTATAAGAACAAGCGGTTTGACGATGCACTAACTGCTATGTCAAGATATCTCTTATCAGTTTGAAAGTTTCAGCAATATGCACGGTTCAACAATACCCTAATGTTATAAAGCTTCATGATGGCAAATTGAGGCCTGTCTAAGTCAAAATAGTACGCGAACAAATAGAAAAAAATGCCTTAAAAATACGAATATTTTAAACTATCTGCTAAGTTGACAGTTCCAGCATATTTGTGGTTGAATACCAATCATTTACGAAATTTTCGATCAGATAACCTGTCTCAAGATACATCTTGTAAGGAGATAATTAACGAGCAAGACAAGGAAAAATTCCAAAATTCCAATAAGATTTCTTAAAAATGATTAGAATATAAAATCTCATCTTTATTCTTTGAAAGTTTCTACAGATGTCAAAATTGCTACGCAATGTTTTGAAAATTTCGGGGTGGCAAATGCCCCAAATGCCCCCCCCCTGGTTGCGCGCCTGCTGTGGTGTTTTTAAGGGAAGGCAAGCGAGGCACCCGCCCCATTTTAAGGGCCTTCCTCAAGGTATTTCGCGCGTAAATATTCCTCATTTTTGGTGAAAAATT
>Ga0210059_1004954_pt1 | contig 21435 bp, 11 predicted proteins | sample Ectturendosymbi2_FD_188042 | JGI IMG/M metagenome (GOLD analysis project Ga0210059, IMG submission 188042) | Ecteinascidia turbinata endosymbiont from Florida, USA - Sample 2 (SPAdes) (version 2) | ecosystem: Host-associated > Tunicates > Ascidians > Unclassified | place: Key West, Florida...
AGAAATTTTAGGGGAACATGCTCATATAACGAAATCCTGAAGGGGTACATGGCCGTAGAAAGCTTGGGAATACTTGTCCTAAACCTAAACCTCGGCGACAGACTATAAATGAAAATGTTGGTTGCTTTGATTGATTCCTAATATGGTTCACTGGTTTGCGTGGAAACAAGTGAAACGGAACGTTGGCAGAACGGTAAAATGGAGAGAACAGCAGCAAAAAATATTCTTTGTTAGATTATGAAACTTTGTAAAAAACAAAAATTTTTGGCGAGCAGACTGTAGCGGCCCGGAGTGACGTCATCGCTAAAAAAATTGCTAGCGGACTGTTTCAAAACCGTAGCGGACGGCCGAAGACTGGATTGTTAGCGGCCCGTGCCATCTCTAGTTTGCCCTTCAGGTGGAACGTGCGCGATTAGGTCGTCATGCCTCTGCCTTCACTGGAGCAAGTTTTTATTGGATTGTACGAAACTTTCCGACTAGATGATGTGCGCAATCCCAAGAGAAGAAAACCTGTCTGCCGAGAATGTGAGATAATCGCCAGTGCATCGTTATTCACTGGTTCGGCGTACATCATGTATTACTCTAAATTGGGAAGATTTACTCCCATACCTGGATTTACTATGTCAATAGGTAAGTGGAAGCGCATGAGAAATGGCATAAATCAATTTTTTGAAAGTGCAGATTAATATTTTTTTTGTGGTCAAGTAACAAATTTTTGTCTGTCACATGAGAGTTTTTTTTAAAGCAGTGGCTATGGATATGCCTCCTGTGGATCTTGAAATTGGAAAACTTATTTGTGCTCTTGTGTCTGTGATATGGACCATGAGTTCGCAATAAAATATCATCATTATTATTATTATTCATATGCCACCTATGATGTAACAGTAACGCATGACGAGAGTGCAGTAGGCTTGGTAGAAGGGAACTAAACGTAAAAGATAAACCCTAAACCTAACCCTAATCTAACACTAACCCCTAAGCAAAACAAAGTGAAAGTGGGCAAGGTGAGAGTCGAACCGAAAGCCATTGTCATATCGGCCATAGCGCATAACCATTACGCTATGGGCAGTACACCGTTTGCTTGACAAAGTGACCGTTTTATTTGAATTGTGCCAGGACAGGCGTATCCGTATTCACTTCCTTTTTTTGAGGCAATTCGCCACAGGTGACAGGTCCGCGTATTGACCTTCATATGCCATGGCATTATTTGCAAACTTTTTTATCTGCCACCTGTAATGTTGCAGTAATGCACAATGAGAGTGCAGTAGGCTTGGTAGAAACATACTAAACGTAAAAGATAAACCTAAACCTAACCTTAACCCTAAAACTGTAACCGCAACGCTAAGCTTCAAAGCTGATGCTAAACCGAAAGTTTTGAAACTTTTGAAAAAAGAAAAGAAAAAGTGGTCTCATGGATTGAAAAGTGCAACCACTACTAGTACTACCAAAACGAAAGCTGCCAAGGTGAGAGCCAAAACAGCAGACCTTAAACACATCCGCTATGCTATAATATCAGTGCCGCTTGAAGTCTTGAGTGACAAACTCAACATTTTATTTGAGTCGCGTCATGCGAGGTGGATGAATAGTCACTACCCATTTTTACAAATAATAGTTAGGCCTGAAGTCCTTCAATTTCAGTAGGACAAAGAATCAAGACTTGCAAATATTAGAAATTCTTTGGAATTCCAAACTACAAGATTTTCCGAGTCTTTAGAGAGTTTGAATAGCTCTCTAGCTCAATCAGCTGGCGAGTTATGGCTTTTAGCCAAAATGGCCAAGCTTATCTTTTGTGGGACTTGAATTTCTTGCCAATTTTTTGTTTTTGAGCCATAGATTTGGCTCTGAATATGCTAGAACGCTAATCAAGGGCTCTAAAGACTCAAATAATTGGCACCCAGGGCCAAGTAACAATGATTTTTGGTCGTAATGTATATATACAAGTACGTTGCCTGTGAACTGCAAAGGGTTTTCTCATAATGTATATATGTGTCGGCCAGTAGCAAAAGTGTTAAGGTCATTATATGTGGTTTTTGGTTGTGAAAGATTACTTTTGATATATACATGGTGTTTTCATTCTTATCTTTGATATAATTCCATGAAATGAATTTTTGGTAAAGTTTTTTCATTGTCACTAAACCACTTTTACCACCAGGGTTGTGGAGTTGGAGGTAAAATGTCCAACTCCAACGTTTCCAAAATTTCCAACTCTGACACGAACTCTCTAACATAACTTCAATGAAGTTTGGATACCAACAACTTTGTAGCAACCAGCAATCAATGGAAATTGTGGTGCACACCAAGAATTCTCTGTTTCAATAAAAATTAAAAAAGAAATCGTACCATTTGAATAGGCACAAGTTAGGATTCCTAATTTAGGAGTGCAATGTAATAAATGATTCAGTTGGACTTCCAGAGTGAAAGTCGAATAAAAAAATACAACTCCTAGTGTTTGTAGGAATCTGACACTGACTCCCAAAACCTCTGACTCTTAGCAACTCACAACCCTATTTACTCCCTAATAAAACTCAAGTTTGTCATTGAATGCGCTAATGGCATAAGCAACAGCAACATTTGCTTTGTGTATTTAATGATTGACTCAAAGCTTTATGCATATTGTTTATAATTGATTCTTTCTTTCTAAAATGTAATGCTATCATTAACATTGAGAGCCGGCCTACGATATATTCGTACCTAGATTTCAGCCTAAAACCAGCAGTTTTTGGTTGCCTTACCAACACCATAGCTCCTCCGTCGATTGTGCTAGAGAGCTGTTCAATGGCTCAAAGATATTGGTCAGTTTTCTAGTCTGCACTCGAAAAAAAGTTTTTGGTTGGGGATTGCAAATTTTTTGTGAGTGACATCATAAGTAAAGTAGTTTTGGGGTCATTTTGGCTCATGTTACCTGGCCTAACTGCCGCGCCATAAGTATTTTGCTGAAGTTTTCATTTGAAACTTGGCTTGAGTCCAAGTCTTTTGAGCCTTTGATCAACTTTCTAGTGTTTCTGGTTCAAAAGTTATGATCTAAAATAAACAAATTAATTAATTATGTAATTAGCGCATTAGTCAAATATTTTTATTAGTTTAGATCATAACTTTTGAACCGAAAACCCCAGCAAGTAATCCAAAGTATCAAAAGACTCGGATTGTAGCCTGGTTTCCAATAAAAACTTTAGCGAAATACTACCATCTAACGGTTGGCGCCCAGGGCCAGGCAAAGTGGGCCAAGGTGGCCTAAAAGTCCTCCACTTATGACGTCACTCACAAAAAATCAATACCCCCAACCAAAAAATTTTTTTCGAGTGCAGACTAGAAGACTTGCTGCATCTTTTGACACTTCGACCAGGTCTGTAGCGCTTACCGGACCAGAGAAATTCCCACGCAAAGTCACGTGCGTTTTGGTGTTTTTTTGGAAATCCCCAAAAGCAACCGGACGCCAAAGTGTTACAATTTTTTCTGTCATGTAATGCATTCATTCAATTGTGAATTGCCTCAAACAAATTTTCTTTCAATCATTTCTGTAGATTTCATTCAATGGCTACTTAACATTTTTTCTTTACTACCCTGGAGAAAAACTACCTTATCGCCTGCTCTCATTTTTGCATAGCGATTACATCAACAGATGTTTTGCTTTCTCAGTTTTCTACCTGTATTGCAAACCACGTCAGTAGATGTCTAAGTAAGGTGTCAAGAATGCATCCGCCTGCCTCAGTCTTGGAAGTAAAATAATGTTAAGTCACCAGTTTCATTTGATGTGCAGTGGAAAGTACCTGTAACTTTGACAACATTGTCAGTGATAATTATGATAGTAAAGATGATGAGTGTGAACATTAAAATAAATGTATAATGAACTTCATTTCGTCTGATGTTTGTGACATTGCTGTAGAGTTTATAGCAGTGGTACACTGCCTTGTATTTAAGGCAACTTACTATCTATTAACTTTAACACTGTTATGTGCACCTTACAGTCAAGCCAAGCTTACAAACAGGTCATATGTGCAGTGTGCACCTTACACTCAAGAGTGGCTTACAAACAGGTCAATATGATAGGAAGTTTTTCTTAATTTCCTTTCAACTCAAGATACTAAGCGAGATGCTTCGTTTCATTTGTTCATGTGTTTGGCTAAAACATGTGGTCCATGTCACAGGGGTAGTCAAATATACACAAGCATGCAAAAATACTTGCTAAATCAATGTTCTTCAACCTTTTTAATGCAGCAGAAAATCTTTGCGTTGCTCATGGAACCCTATACAATGATCCAAGTGTGTGTGTTGCTACAACTGCCTAGAAGTGTGGTTGCGAATTTTGTCCCAGGCAATTTCGGTCTGTGTCGATAGAACCCCTGGCAGCCACTCGGAGAACCCTGAGGGTCTGCGGAACCCTGGTTGAAAAACACAATACTAAATGCATCACAGGGTAGGCGTTGGATGGGTACGTGTAGATCGGAGGTTCTCAACTGGGAGGGAATTCCTCACCAGAGGGGAATTTTCTATTTGCAAGGGGGGAATTTTGTATTTAGGATTTTGTTTAAAATGTAATTGAATTAGAGGCCAAAGAGCTTATCAATTGTGAAGAGCTTCATTTATTTCTCTTCTTAGTGTACTGATGTAAAAGTAGTGTTCTTTACAAACAGTTTCTATGGGGGGATTTTACCTGTGAATAGCGGTTAAAGGGCTGCATGGGATAAAAAAGGTTGAGAAACACTGTGTAGATAGTAGTGAAGCAGAACAAACATTTAAGCAAAGTCAGCAACCATTGCACTCAGTCATTCTCACAACAGAAGTGTAAAATAGTGGGACAACCAAGGAGATTTAGAAAATCAACAAGACACATGAAATGAGTGGATACAAAATTTGAATGAAGAATGCACATTGTTGAGCATATGCATGCAGATAGTTCCCAACAAAAGGTAACTTCATGTGGGCCAACACCTCTAAGTTCCTTGGGATGTAATGCAAAATTGGTTAGGCATTAAAGCAGGGGTGGGGAACCTGCGGCCTGCGGGCCAAATGTGGCCTGCATGAACATTTTGATATGGCTTACATCAGAATTTTCGTTGTCGATTTGGAGTACAAAATCGCATCAAAACAAAGCTCAGTGATAAGCAGATACTTAGATAGTATGTCATAAGAAGCCTCTCTCTCATATTTGGATAAAGGTAGAATTTTAGGATAGAATCACTTGTTATTTGCAACCTGCCAGTGATAATCCACAATTCATGTGGCCTGTGATAGTAAATAGGTTCCCCGCCCCTGCAGTATAGGCAATGTGGAGACATTTCATACCTGAATGTGTGAACTTCAACCACACTTCGCAGGCATACATCACCACACAATAATCATGAAAAAAGATTTTTTGTTTAAGTTTTTTGGCAAACTTCACACTTACGCCATTCAGGGAAACAACTGGTGTTGCAGGTGGTTTATATCTTTTAGGAGGAAAACCAAAGCTAATTGTTTTGTTACAGTTAAAAATAACTTCATATCCACCACTGTAACCACAACACATTCAAAAGATGTTGAATATTACACTGATACTGGGTCCAAACAAACATTTGTCATCAGTAAAAGTAGGTGATTCACAACCATATTGCCCACAGTGCATCCTGCTCTATGTACAGATGGACTGAAAACTTGTCAAGGCAAACAGCAAACAAGTATGGATTCAGGAATCACCCCATTAGTTAAGTGAAGGGCTATGAAAGGCAAGTAGGCTACCCTACTTCACTTGCATGGTCTGGTTCCTGTAACAACTCACCAGCACTCTTATAATGAACGTAGGTGCATTGTGCATGATTCGTGTTATGAGCAATAGGTTGTGATTTGCATCCAAAAATGCTGAGAACACCGGCATGCCTTTGTTTACATGATATGATACAATCTGTTAAAGTAGAGATGTTGTGGCTTAAAACCAAACTGGTTGACAGTGCTGGGAACAAAATGGTGAAATGCATGATAAAATGTAATGTTCCAGTAATTGAGAGATAGTTGTTGCTAGAGAAACAGGTCTGCAAGTTCTAACATCACCTATGTCACTGCATTTTTGCAAATAGGCTCAATACCAGTTATCATGCGTTGTGGGAGTTTGCCATTTGTCAAGCACACATTAAAAAGACGACTGAGACAAAAACACACTGGTGCCAGCACAGGTTATGTCCTCAACAAAAATTTCACCTTTCCAGAAGTATGACTTAGGCAGAGTTAGTGAATTACAGATGCAGACTTCTGACAGGTGCAAATAAAATGTCTAATATCTTTGAAATCTTCATGGTTGTTTAGATTTTGTTTCATATTGACAGTGTTACTGTTTTTGATGAACTTATTCATATTTCCAAGTGTGTTTCCTACACTGCTGCAACACATTCATTTCTGGTTCTCCACTGCATATGGTAGCATAGAGTTCTGGTTTCCATTTCTGATATTTTGGTAGAACTTTTTGGGAGAGTGGTCCTGCAGAGCACATGCAAATGCATCTGCTTTGTGCTTGGCTATTTTTTGGAAATGCAATAATGAGTGACTGCTTTTTTAGACAAACGAGAAAAATCGTTTCTTAGGTTTAAACTTTTTCTGCATTATAAATATCCCCATAGTCTACTGCAAGAACAAGAACTAAAATGATATCTTAAATTAGATAATACTTGCTGATGGTTTTACCTTCTAAATCATATTGAGTGCAAGGTTGAGCTCTTGATATATATAAAATTGTTGGTGCACATCCTATCAATTTTTCGGTCGCACAAAATCATCAGAAAGTTGAGACCCAAACAACTACTACTAATTGATATTTAATGTGTGCTTGCTAGTGGTGATTATGTGCGTAGATTTTATGGTATGTCTTTACATAACTATGTAGACTGTAATAAATTACAACTTGGACTATTCATATAGCTTTGGCTTGTCTTGGAACCAGTTTGCTCTTCAGTTTTCCTCCAGAGGATTTGGATTTAAAATCACCTTCGGGTAAGTGTTGTCTTCATGATATTTGAATATGGCATTTGTCAATATGGTAATATTACTGGCTTGTTGCTTTTTATCACAGAAATTCATGAAACACGTTTCCACAGCTTCCACAAAAAATTAAATGTTTCTACGGTTTAAATGTGTGTCCTTCTACTTTTTTCAAAAAATGTACTGATGTTTAGCTCAAAAAAATGTAAAACCAAAGTACATGACAGCTAATTTTTTGCATAATTCGAGTCAACAACACCATGTTCGGCGGCCGGCCCTAAAACAGCGTAGGAGCCCAGTGGTGATCCATCATAAGGTAGATAGTATAAGTAACAATGTAGTAATACCTTAGTGTAAAGACAAGCAACCACGAATAATTGTATGTATGTGTGGAACGAGATTGAAACTAAAAAGACATCACACCCAGAATGTGTCGTTGATGCTTAAACGAACTTTGTAGTTTTTCATAGAAACACTGTTTGGATTTTATGAAGATTAACAGCCAGACGTGTAATTCAGTATCTGGTGCTTCGTTTTGGGCGGTGGTAGTTTTGTTTCCCGAGACACCAAGATCTTTTAAATACAGTCAGACCTCGTTTATCCGCGCCACTTTGTTTCGTCAAATGACGTCGGTTTAGCGAGGTATCCGGATAATCGAAATCGAAAGCATAAAGAGCGAAATACCTTCCAAGGGAAATGCTAACAATGTAAACGAAAGTGACGATGTGCAGTATAGCGGAACTCCCTAAGCGGACGCTCAAAGAGAAGCAGAAGAAAACTGTAAACTTGGACGAATTGTCAGCTTAAGCAAATATGTGGACTGCATGTGGAAGATGACGAAATGAAACACTCATGTTTTTTTTTGTTTATTAGCAGATCCCATGGACATACGTAAGCTAGTATGCATTCAGAAAGAGATTAATCGCGAAAAAGAACTGTACAAGAGACCTAACTGCGTCCTACAAGCTCTGCCACTCATCGTGCGTAGAAAATTGACTTTCACACTAACATTTTGATTTAATAAACAACTAAATAACAGTTGGCGTTATCTGGTTTAACGCTTTTTTTCTATTGATTTGACATATCCGTTCCTAAATTCCGTGTCGGAGTCTGACAGCGAGATTTCCGAATTAAAGGGGTAAAATGCATTGGGAAAAATCCGTTCCTGCCAGTTTTGTGTCGGATAGCGGGGATTCCAGTTAATCGGAGTTCGGACAGACGAGGTTTGAACCGTAATATTTGCTGCTCACTTACCTAGCACGCGTCGTGAAGTTGTACCTCCTTCTGGTTGATTTTGGTCTAGTCCCTCCGTCATAAACTCTAGGCGCCGTAGTACCCAGGCTTGCCATTGAAACTGCACCATGTCGCGCGAAATGACGTGCTATATAAATTTTTGTTTTTCATGTTCTTTGCATTGAAACGTTCTGTTTGTTGGATTCTTTTGGGAGCGTCAGAACTAGTGCAAGTGGTCAATTCAATTTAGGTTGTGGGAAGTGAAGATTGAGTCTCAACCTGAAATGGGTAATAAGGAAAAAAGGTCAAAAAACACTGTTTCAGAATAATGCGAAAAAAACAAATTTTACGGTCAAATAGCAACTAATCAGTTTTCCACCGAAATGCGCTAAATGCCAGTTGGAGCTAAAGCAGGCAAAACGATACACAACTAGGTAAAATGTGTTTCTAAATGTACATAAATGTAGGTGCTTGTTGTATTTGAAGCTCGGCGATGAACTTTCGAAAGCTGTTCATGGTCGATATATTTTCATACATGTCTGGAAGGTTGTCTCCACTGTCAAAAAAGCAACCGACTCGCAACAAACCATTGTCGTGAGGAGGTTTTTTTCACGGGGTGCGGTACAACAGTGGGTTTTTCCAGGAGGTTGCCAAAAGGGTTTTTCAAGGGGCCAGGCCAACAACAGTGATGATATTTCCTTTTTCGAGCTCAAACCTAAGAGACAAAACATTATTCTACAAAAAAGTTAAAAACGAAAGTATCAAATTTTGAAATCCGTTGAGGTGAAGGTCAAGGAACCCCTGCCCGGGGCCCGTAACCAGCTTGGGACACCAGGAAGGGCGATGAATTTTCCGAGAGGGGCCCAAATATTTTTAACTATGTTCCGGGGGGGGAGAAAGATTTTCTATAGCCCCCTGCGCCCTCCGTGGTAACGGGCCCACCCTGTCCCCTTTCCCGACTTCAATGGGCTTTGCGTTTGTACGGCGCCACGAAGATTTCGCTCGTAACTGCGTCGCTTTATAGACGAGAGGATCGAAGAAAGCACCTTGTTATTTGTTTAGAAAATCCTTTAGAAAAGGAGTCCGTGCAGAAAAAAGAAGAAAACGAAGCTCGGAAACACTGACGTGTTCTTATTCTGCATCAAGAACCAGGAAGTGTGCCTCCTCCTCCTAGCGACGGAAGGAGCCAGCGCCACTGCAGTGATACCCCTTAAAAAGCGCGATGGCCATCAAAAACGCGTTTCGAAGACGTACTGTGCGAAGGCCGCATCAGAATCTTGGCTACGTGAACAACTGTTACACGCCGTGGTTGCTTGATCTCCATCTGCAGTTTTGCTTAGTTAGCAGCACTGCTTGTTGGGACACGGCGCATATGTCACTTCTTTCTCCATGAAAACCTGTGCTGTTGTTTTCAGCTCTGCGTCACTACAAACGATGCTCACTACTTTATCGGCCTTTGCGATCAATTTGCGAGACCTTGAAAAAGTCGGTTTTGTAACCAGGGTTGCGGAGTCGTAAGGAGTCGGAGTTTTTTTGGTCGGAGTCGGATTTTTTGTCCGACTCTGGATGTCCAATTGAATCATTTTTTACATCACGCTCCATTCCAAAAATGGGAATTCCTGTTGAAATGGTACAATTTCTTTTGAAACTTTTGTTGAAACAGATTTCTTGCTGTGCTCCACGATTTCCATTGATTTCAACAGCCAGATTTCATTCCCTTTGTGTTAAGGAGTCGTAAATTTTGGAAAGTCAGAGTCGGGATTCGGATATTTCACCTCCGACTCCGCAACCCTGTTTGTAGCAAGTGAAAAGAAAAAAAACTACTATCCGAATCATTGCTTGCGTGTTTTGAATCGTAATGCTAGATTTTGAAAACCTGGGTTTTTGCCCTCATTCCGAGCCCCGCATGCCTGACTCGGCTTGACGTTGTTTACGACGTCCTCAGCAGCAGTGAATGATTCTCACACCTTTCCAGACGTTGATTGTTGTTCCGCCTTACTGAAAACACCAAAGCAAGTTTAAATTCCTCTGCAGTCATTCATCTATTTTGTTTGGGCAATTAAACCATAAACATATGCCTGCACAGAGACTCTGATTTTTGTATTTGCTCCTGGTATATAGTCTCACTGGCAGGCGCGGCCAGAACAATGGCACGAGTTCCCAAAGTAGAAGTATTGTTACGATGGGAAAAGTGCGTTCTAACACGAATGAAACGCTGCTGTCCAAATCTACTCGTACAAAGGATTTTAGTAAACACATACGGTGCAACACGGTAAAGTTGCAAAAAAGCAACTTAATGCTGGATTCACAGTCAAGGCAGCTTTTCTAGTTTCATTGCAAACTGACCGGAAGCGAAAAATGAAGTCGTTTTGTCACAAATATAAGGGTGGGAGGGCATAAAATCTGGAAGGGGATACAGTGTATTGCCCGAAAAAGAGGTTTTCAAACAATTTTACTTCTCCAAGTAATATAAAGACGCATCCAATACAATTTTCACCTCATAGTAGAGATCGACCGATATTTTGGGGCCGATACTCATATGTGAGCCATTCATGGACCAATAACCGATATTTCCAAGATTTTGAAATATTGCTTTCTGCTTCATTATCAGAAATATAATGTATTCTATGCCGTACTTTTTTTGAAAAACTTCAAAAATCAGGATTTATGAGCTAAAAATTTTCAAATTGCAGCAATTTCAACATTTTGATATGATTTTTAATCAATCTGATTAATGATTTTGCTTTTGTTTTGGCTGCGACGGCCGACGCGTGCTTCATGGTTGATCTCGATGCTTGCTTATGAAAACGCACCTGCTAGCGTTACTGCAAGATAACTGTCTTGACCTGCTTTTTTGTGTTTTCTTGCGCAAGTTGTCTGCGTGTGTGAGGAATATAACAGCGTTTTGTCAACACTACTGAGACCGATAAAATCGGCGGTTTTTGCCGATACCGTCATATCGGCAAAACCTAAATATCGGCCCGATATATATCGGTCTATCTGTAATTCATAGAACGAAAGACTTAAATTGAAGAAATTTCTGAAAAAAACTACAATTTCGATAAAAATTCCTTTTCCGTGTTTGAATTGATTTTTAACCAATTCAGATCGGTTTTAATTCTGAAGGCGCTGGCCTGAAAAGTCGTGTCTCTCCATCTTCGCGTTTCTCTCTTTTAAGAGGGCTAAAACCCTCCTGTATCCACACCTTAGAGATAGCACGGGCCGCTGATAGTCCAGGTTGGGAGCGGGACGCTGGCCACATTTTTAGCATTAAGTTTTCACCGGGTCGCTACCGTTCGCTGATGATTGGTTTAAAAAATGTTCTGGGAATACGTTGCCAACTGTCCTTTGGATGAAACGCACTTGTTGATAAATTGAAGCTTATGATAAACTGTCAGGTTTGAGGCGTGTGCAAAGAAGCCAGTCGTGTCAGACATGCAAGTTCGATTTGGGGTTGTTGCAAAACGTAGACGTTAAGATGTCCAATGTCATTTTCTCGCGTGGCATCTTTTTGTAACAGAAAAGCAAAAAGCTGAACAAACTCTGGATGAATTCCTTCCAAGAGCTACAAGTCCTCAATGGGTCAAGGAACATCGCAACAAAATGATCAGAGATGCGTTTTAAAACTGTGTTTCGTCATGGGTCATCTATCAAGATTCGTGATAATCAAGAGAGCTATCAATTTAGAATGTGGACGTTCAGGCAAGGTCATCAGATGTCGCTCAGAGACACTTGCAAAGCTGCAATGTCTTTCCGGTGGATCGCTCTTAGATCTCTTCTGTAGCTTCTCGGGGAGCTTGACCAGCTTCTTTCACGGAAAGCGAACATCTGCTGCAAGTCAGTCTTGTCCTTTCTGTGGGAGTTCTCGTTAAAACGAAATATCGAAGTGTCCGTACAAAGGTGTTTTAGATGTGGAAAAGGCAAATGCAACAATGTCTACGAAACAGCCTGAGAGGTTTAGAGATGCGTCCAGGTCCGTGGCTAGGTTCAAGGTTACGATAAATTTTAAGTGGTGAGATTTGTGTTTTTATTGTATGTTTAAAACATTTTTTCTGGCCACAACAAAATTTGGGTGAGCGCAAAATGTCTCTGAATAGAATGTGAGCTTGTGTGCGATACGAACAGCTTCACCGTTTCTGGTTTATACAGTTGTGAAGAAAACAATAAATGGGAGGAGTTTTAATGTTTGATTATTGTGCCTGTGATTTGGACGAGTCTGTAATGAATCATTATATTGTTACTAATAGATATAGGGAGATCACGCAATCACATCAACGAAAAAACCGCATGTCAACTAAAGTTGATGACTGAGTCCTCAAGTTGGGACATATTGGTGGCAACGACAAACCTGAAGGGGTAAATATCGGAAATCGATTCCGCACTAACGAAAGTATCTCACTGAGACCTTTCCACCATTGACACACTTTCAATAAACTTGGCGATCTGTCAGATGCGTTGGTTTGCCTGAAAAAAGCGGATTAGCGCTAGGCCTATCCGACACTCACTGCTAATTGTAATTTTGTGTCATTTTTTTTTCTTCTGAGTATAATTTTTCCACACTCGGCTCGTCGGGTCATAAATAACGACGTACGAACTTCTGCGTCTATCGACAACACCAGGCGTGAGCAGTGTTGTTCAGAACAAAGTAGTTCTGTCCGTTAAAGGATCGCGGAAGCCAGTGTAGTGGTTTTTGAATCTAATTTCAGCCATAATGTGCCGGCCGATCGCGCTAGAGAGTAAATCAAAACCTCTTGAGTTGCGGGTTTTTGTGCGCTTTCTGTTCCGTGTACTCGCCGACCTATTGGGCTAGACCAGTGGTTCTTAACCGTTTTTACCTATCCTACCCTTTCAAACAAGATTACCAGATTTACCCTCAATACGAGTACACTCAATGATGCTCACATATTGAAAATACGAAATTAACAAACTCTTACAGTTTAGAATGATTAAAAATTACACTGGCTGCAATTTATGGTTCAGTAAATTTACCCCCTTGGAAGATGAAATTTACCCCCAGAGGTAAATTTACCCGAGGTTAAGAACCACTGATCTACTGTGAAGAAACAATAAACGATTGTGAACCTAAACAGGCTCTTTCATACCAGCAGTCACTGCAGTTAAAGCAGCTTGTACCTGCAAGTTACTGCGATTGCTACCTGACAGGCTCATGTTCTGGTCGATCATGAAGCTGGTTGGTAATCGCAGCTTCACCCTTACTACCGCTAACGGCAAACAGAGCAGGTTGCAACGACTCCAGATTGGCGTCCCCTCCGGGATCCGACCTGGCACCCCTTCTAATAATCTTATTTGTGAAGTAAAACTTCGCTGTATCTTAACTCTCTTAAATGATTAAAGTGTTAAGTTTTCTTTGCAATGAAAATTGCTTCGCGGGCCACGGTTTGAGCACCACAGGTATAGAATATAAAAGTTATGTAACATGCTTCTTGAAAGCTTTCCTTTTCCTTTCAGTAACAAAGCTAATTTAACTGTTGACGGGCATCGACTCGCTAACCTTATTTATTTAAGTTCTTGGGATATTTGGAGTTGCATTTGTGAGAGCCCTGAATACAAGTTACAATGGCAGTGCTTGGTAGTTACACTTGATACAACCCTGCATATATTTGTGTAATTATTACGAAAATGTGTGAACTGTCAGTAAGCGTACGTTGCAAAAACGGTAGAGCACATAATTTAGCTTCATTCTACTGACTGTTGTGCATCGCACATACTGGTCAACTTTGGCAAGGAACTGCGGTTTTGTAGAATTTGACCTACGCAGGCCCGTAACCAGGGGGAGCGAAGCCCTCCCCTAGAAAATTTTACGCCCCCCCTGGAAAAATGTGTTGGATATAGTTTGAAAATATTGGACACAGTTCAAAAATTTGGGCCCCTCTAAGAAAACTCTTCGCCCCTCCTGGTGTCCCAAGCTGATTACGGGCCTGGACCTACGTACGATGCATCATCTGGCACTAAAGTGCGGCGCTGGTTCTTGTTAAACACCTTAGCTTCTGTGAGAAGCCACATAACTTCTTACATGGGGCTGATTACAGTTTCACTGCGTTTAATCTATAGATCAGGGGTTCCCAACCTTTCTCTGACCACGTACTCCTTCAGCATTTTAACTGATCATCATGTACCCTTAAGATTCTTATGACAAAAAGGCTGAACAAAATTTAAAAAATCCACTGAATTTTTAATGTAACTCTTAGAACTATGACGTCAGACAAATTTTTTACGTCTGAAGGTTAAGTTTTTGCGGCTATATTTAACCTACCTATCTATTGATCCCACCTGTTGCTCTCTCTCCCCCAGCTCTCTTGCACAATCTTGTCAACAGATTTTTTTTTATTCCCTAGCGAGATTTCAGAGCAACTTTGCCTGCATTTAACACATGGGCGACGTATCACAAAATGAAATAAGTAGCTCTTTTCGGCAAAATTATACAAGCTAGCAAAGTAGCATTCACTGTGAAAGATCTAGCGCGTGAAGTGGAACCTTTGCCCGCCGTGTTTCCACCTCAAGCGGGAATCGAACTATCATGATTCCCATCGGGGAGCGATCAAGCATGACGAATTTGACCACGCCCTTGCCGTCTGAACTAAAGAGGCACCTCCCTAGTTCTTGCGAACCAGGCAGTTTTGTGTTTCGAACTCAAGCCCTCAGGCCTTCCCTTCCTTCAAGCCACCCTTCCTGTATTGCCTTCGCATTCTCTCTCCATGCGCTTTGATTATTTCCTGTGTCTGGGTGCTTTCTGTCGGGGAAGAACTCTTGGGCTTTGTCGATTTTCTGGTATGTAATGGCCTAGCGCCATTACACACTCATAGTCTAGGGAAAAATACCATAGAGATTCAGACGAAACGCTAAGTCTGTTCGATTCGTGTTTCTAACCATGCGACAGACTTGTTGCTTGTTACAGAGATATGAAGGTTTTGTTAGAATGCGCAGCTGTACTTTGCAAAACATAACGAGTTGTCGTGTGCCAGTTCGTTGTGCAACTCAAATTTAATAGAAAATGAAGGAAAGATTGGCATGTGTGGTGAACTTAGCCACATGCGTGGGACTTAGTTGCGCTGTTTATCAATTTTGCACGCAGCAAAAATATCAACTAAACACTGAAACGAAATTCACTGCATTCTTTGAACTTCATCACTTAGCAGTTCCTTCCCACACATATGCAACACCACGAGTTGAAACTGTACAGTAACAAAGCTAATTTAACTGTTGAGGGGCATCGACTCGACAACCTTCCGATTCCTTCAATGCCCTGACGTTCTTGGACTAGTTTGTGTTTTTCTTGCTGAAGATTAGTTATCGCCAAATAAAATCAATTCAACTTACGATAAGAAAACAATACAGTGATTTTAAAAAACGAAAGAAATTATTTTTTTTTTTGGACATTGTATTGTCACAAAAAAGCGCATTGGTTGTTACGAATCGGCTGAACGCCAATCATTGTTACTGTATTTATTCGATTGTAAGCCGCTGCTTGTAATGTTTTTTTCATCATTTCGTGCGGCTTACATTTTTTCCTTACCTTACCGAAATATCAAGATGACAATCAGCCTTTCCTTGGCAACGTCTTGTCGAACAAACTCGCTTTTCGCATTGTCTTTTTTCTTTTCATCATCATGTGCATACTTCGTCACAGAAGGGATTATGATGAACAGAGGGCAGATGTAGTGGTGAAGCATCATTACCAGGGTTGCCAATTGAACGCGAAGCGTGCTAGTACGCCAAAGGATCTCAGAGGCTTCTGTGAAGCTGTGTTCAGAGTGGCTGACAATCGCATAAATGCGTACCGAACTGAGCCACTAGCGACACACGTAGAACTTGTCCCTAATACGATGGAGATCATCAAACAAGGGGTAGATTTATATTGGAAAACGTGACAAGTTTTCAGCGAAGTCTTGAGGATTACAAAGAAAGTTGTAATACAGTAAAACAAATGCTCCAAATCAGCAACCACGGCATGCAAATTCAGTGACAAAATATTTTTTAACTTGGGGTGCTTTACACACAGTTATTTGACAATTCTGTGTTCAGCCAACATGTTGTCGCGCAGGTCCTGCAACAATCAATAGTCTTACTATCTTTTGCTAATGGGCAAATGTAACCAGGGATGTCGGAGCAGCGGGAGGGGAGCAGTAAAAGATTTGAGGTCAATGTGAAGTTAAAAAAAAACAAAAAAATTGTTACCAATTATGATTGTTTCTGTTCAGCAACAATGTTGACCTCAAAAATAACAGAAAGTATAGAAAACCATTCTGTATTTTATAGCTGCGCGAATAGCTGCAATAATTTTGTTTCCAGTCGATCTTAATAAACCGTGAAATTCACTATGATAATGTTATGAAAAGGCACCTCCGCCCCCGTTTCCCCCCTTTTGAAAGAGCAGGGGGCAATGCCCCCATAACCCCGCTCTTCGGCGTCACTGAATGTAACATTTTTTGTAATTTAGCTGTTTCTGTCCCACTTGTTTTCTGCTTCACCCCCTCATACCCACATTTTTGTAAAATAATTTTTGCTTCCCTTGGCTGATTTGTAACGGTTTATAGCAGCGCCGTCAAGAGTGTGTCTTTTGAATGAACTACCGCTTGCGTTATTTTCAGACGCTTTGTTTCTACGCGCTTTGTTCAAGTCCTGGATCTTATACCTAAACAAGGAAAAGAGCGATTGATGAAAATACAATTCTGATTTAAATGTACGTTTTTGCGTTATAAAGCTGGTTTAAAGTGTTGGGCACCAAGCTCATGCTCAGTTTAAACTGAATGAAAAAAATTCTGGTCCCCAAAGGATGAATGATGCTTTTTTCACAATCGAAAAGATTGGAAAAACTACTTGGAAAACTTGCAAGTAATTAATTAAACAACATTTTTCAATACCTGTTTTATTTTTACCAAAGTGGATTTTTAGTTTTGGCATTGGAACACCATGTTTTGCAAGATTAAAAATTATTTGCACATCCCGAACCTACGAGTTAGTTCATGTTATGCCGAAAAGTTTCACAATTAACGAACCAGATTTTAGAATTGCGTTTCCGATAAATTTGACGGTATGAGTCGAGGTAACTGCTTCACTGCACCAAACAACGCTTTCACGGTATTGTCTCTCAATTATGTGGCGTAACTAAGTCAGTGTGTGACGGACGTCGTTACAACCTTTGTTTGCCTTCCTCGGGGGCCTGGCACTTTTCGGGTGTTCCTTCTGAACTGAATCGTTTCAAAGTGAGTAAAACAGTCTGGTACGTCTTCGATAAAATCGGCTGTTTGTGAAATGCTTGAACGCAGACGTTTGGCCGTTGTTCGAAATATTCTAGACGTTTCGTGGTTCGACAGATTTGAAGGAGCTGTTGCCAGTTTTTTGAAGATATGTCCAAACAAGAAAATGACCAACTGATAAAAGTGTACCACTGACTAGATGTGCGTTTTGCGCTGCTAACATTTGAACTTGTTTGCTACTTTGGAATAAGTCAAACCGTAAAAATAGAGAGGTTGATGTGAAGAAAAGAAGAAAATGTTTTGGTGGATTTTGTTTAAACTTTGCAAGAATGACTTAGGGTTACTTTGCAACAGAGCAGACCAATTTAGGTTCACTGTGAACAAACTGCATCAAGTTATCTGAACAAAGTTTCTTACTTTGTAACGAGGTATTTCGATTTCTTTTTGTTAAACTGGTCAGATCTTCAGGGTAGTTTTCTACGGAAAAAAAAAACAGAATAAATTAACGAAAGTATACCTATACCAAATGCAGGATGTTGTCTGTGAAGAGATTTGGTTTTGCAGCCAGCGCGCTTTCTATTTTAGTATCTAGTTTATTAAGTATATGTCTTGTTTTTACGAAACAAAACGGTCCACCACCTTGAAACAATAAGAACTACAAGTGAAATAAAGATAAAAAGCGGAAAGATGTGACATGGATCACGTGCACTTGGTCGACAAACAAAGTTTCAATTCAGGGACGGCCAAGGTTTTGCCCACCACATCATACGCCAAGTTTTCCAACTCGAGTACCATTGCGCCATCGCAATGCTAATGGCTGTTTCTTGTAACGACGTTATTTCACATCATTAGTGATTTGTCAGGTGACAGTGTTAAATGCGAACGGCACGTATGCTGAAGTAGCAAATAATCTTGGCATTTGTTTACTTTTTAATATGTCGTCTTCGTTTGCTTTTATTTCACCAGTCTTTCAATGCTTGCAGTTAAATTTGTTACTGCGCACAGCAGAGAAGTCTTCAAATTTCTATCAGTCAGGCGCCACCTGGGTCTGTTTTCAGTCAATTTCATGGACGAAAATGCTTGTTCCTATGTGTGGGCAACTGCGTTCGAAAGCTACATATACAACTCTGAGCATATTTTTTAGCTCTGGGAAATTTTCACAGGGGAAGGATCGCCAGAAATTTAACACGTGAGATTTAGCACCAGGGTTGAAAAAAGCTCATAAAATTTCGTTTTCAATTTTGAATTTATTTTTAAGTCGACGAGTTCCGTTCGTGCGTTACTTGTCATTATCATTTATTCATTAAGAATGGGCTTATACTGTAAATGCCAAAGCTCAGTCTTCTTCTTTGGCAAAATCACAAACGTCTTACAAGACATTCAAATGAGTCAATTGCCATCATCATCAGCACATTCAATTTGCTCCTTAAATTATGGAAAATGACTCATATCGCCATTTTTAACTGCGAGATGAACAGTTTAAATTCATCTTGAATACAATGATACCATTTACTAAAGATAGGAAACAATTTGTTCTTACCCTGCAGCTTCATATTCAGGTGATTGAGATGGTTAGTAACCCAACTAAAGTTTTAAGATCAAGTTGCCAGTTGTTATCACATAAAGGAGCTCTTTCCTCAAATAGCTCGTTATTCCTTTCCAGAAAATAATGAGCAGCTTGTTTCAAGATGGTAACTGGTAACTCATGGGGGATTTGCACGAAATAAAAGTCAGTAAAAACATTGGTAAGGTTTCCTTTTTTATTTTATTGTGATCGCAGGGATGCAATGCGCCACTTCAAATCATTCCCTATGCCAAATTTGGCTCAGTACCATAGGCTGACCACCCTGGGTAAATCGGATTAGTTGCAACATGATGAGAAAATCCGACCTGTCTAGGCAAGCCATGCACAAAAGCAGAGTATGACAGAGCCAGTTGTAGAAAACTGCACAAGTTTGAAAAAAATTTTACTTATGGAAAATGATTTTGCACAGACTTGAAAGAAAATATGGGAAACCACAAAAATATTGACAAGGCTCTTATGCTCTTAAAACACACATTTTATGACGTCTCGATAAACACTGGCAGATATTTACTTAGAAAAATTATTTCATGAAAAAAATAAGAAAATTGTAAAAGGTGAAAAATATTAAAAGCTAAAAAATAAAATATGGGTCATATGCTATTAGATCAGTGGTTACCTCGAGCTATATGACATCATACTTCATCCGAAATTTGCAGCTTGTCCAACCTACTTAACCAAACAATATCATCGAAAAACCCTTATATTACTACCACCATTTTTCACGTCCGCTGTCGGTGTGACCGGACCGTGAATTGGACACAGCCAAAAAACTTCGATGGCACAAGCTTAACTCAATGTATGCGTACTACTTTGCCAGTTTAATGTAAGCTAAATGTCTTTTGTCAAAAGTGTTTTCAAATATTTTGCATGCACAAACAAGATCCTGCCAAAATGGTCGAACAAGTGAACACCTATTTCTCCGACTCATTTGATTGTTGTAATTGCACGAAGCCAGAAAACAAAGTTTCATTTTCAAAAACCTTGCAAAAGTTAACAAAATAGAGTCAACGGCACTGAGAAATCTGGTAAAACGTACTTAACGTTAGTTTTCATCCGTTTCTTCCTTTATGCGCAACGCAGGTTGAGTAAGGGATTTTTTGTGCTTGTGATGCTACAATACATGGAGCATAATTTAGTCGCAAACGCGAGGATTTTGCAAACATTTGAGGCTTTTTCATAGGGGCAGGATAAAATTAAGTTGCGTGATGGAAAATTTATAAAAAGATTTTTCGGTCATTTACGAAAAAATCCTTTAGAAACACTTGCTTCGCTGAACGTTTTCAGTATAGTTCCGTTATTTTACAACTGGTTGATTTGTTTGGTCTGCTCAGCCAACAGCAGAATTTCTGGAAATGTTTGTTCAAAACGATATGTGTTTTAACCGCACCTAATTATGAGCAACAGACATTACTTGCTGCCAAATATTGCAAGTCCACTGTAGATTCCCTTGTATATCAAAAAGTATAGCGAATCCAGTTATACCAAGAAACGCTTGTAACGAAGCTAAAGCAACAACGGAATCATAAAAACATTTTGCGGTTTCTTAAAAAATCATTTATGTTACATTCGCGTGGGCAGCAGGAAGGAGCCCGAGGTATTTAATACACTTTCAGTGAAGATACTTCTTTGGTAAAACTGCACTACTGAACACAGCGCCGAAGGTGCTTAGTAATAAATTCAGAAAGCTCTTGCCAGGCAGGGTCTGGTATTAGAAAGTGTGCAACACACACTGAAAGACGACCTAAGTTTGTGCAATCTTCCAAGTATAGTGATACTTGTCATTAAATCTGGCCTGCATAGTAGGAAAGCAATCGCCTCGACAATTGAAACTGTTGATTTTTTTAACTTGCGATTTCATTTTTGTAACATGCCGGGCTGAAAGAGCAACACTGAACGAATTTTGAACATTTTGTTTTATTTCGAAGTCTGAAAAACTTGCACGGGGTTGTTTTAACCAAAAAAGAAGCAGTTTTTTAAACAGGTCAAAGGTTACGTTACGTTATCAAAGGTCAAATTTCAAACATCACCTCCTTTTCTCATTGACGCGGATAAATAGCGGTACTTTGTTTTAGGTTAACGTTTTGGCAAAGGTTTACACAGTAGTTTTTTCAAGTGCTGCAAAATCCAACTGTCGCTTTTGCGTTGGTGTCTTTTGCTTCACACTTATACATGGTTGCTGCAATTTAATTTAATTTAATTTATTTAATTTATTTGTTTGTTAGCAGACACGAAGTCCATAGTATGAACACACACACTCTGCAGAACGCAGGTTGATAAAAACAGACAATACAGAACGTAGTACAAGACATTGAAGCCGGCGATATCACAGGGTTACAGACACTTTTTGCAACTGCATTGAAGACAGAACCATAGGGTTACAGACACATTCTTAACACTATTGTTAGCTGAAACGTAACACTTGTTACAGCACTACTGCGGAGTAGGGCGCTAATT
>Ga0210059_1004955_pt1 | contig 21435 bp, 10 predicted proteins | sample Ectturendosymbi2_FD_188042 | JGI IMG/M metagenome (GOLD analysis project Ga0210059, IMG submission 188042) | Ecteinascidia turbinata endosymbiont from Florida, USA - Sample 2 (SPAdes) (version 2) | ecosystem: Host-associated > Tunicates > Ascidians > Unclassified | place: Key West, Florida...
GGTGCCGCAGTGCTCATATCCGTCTTATCGACCCTGCCGTCAACGACGCCTTGCGAATTGTGACTGGATGTCCGCGTCCTACACCAGCGGACAACCTTCCAATCCTCGCAGGCATCCAGCCTGCTGAGCTTCGTCGCAGAGGAGCCACACTATCTCTAACACGCCGTGCCATGGAGCCTGGACCCCTGCTCCACTCAGCGCTCACCCGTCTATCGAGTGCAGATGCACGGCGCCTCAAATCGAGACACCCATTTGTAGCCGCCGCGCAACAACTCATCAGTTCATCTGATAACAACAACATACGTGCGGCGCAGTGGTCGGATCACCAATGGAATGCAGAGTGGGCGGATAACCCCACAAGACTACGCATTTTCATCCCCGACACCGCCCCCCCCCGGAATGACCCTCCAAAGAAGAGCCTGGATCCGGCTTATCCACCTCCGCACCGGTGTCGGTCGTTTCCTCTCCTGCTTGTAAAAATGGGATGTGGCCTCCTCTGCGGCCTGTGAGTGTGGTGCAGAAGAACAAGCCGTCGGCTATGTTGTCCTCCAATGTCCAATCCATCGACCTCCCCATGGTCTGTACAGCCTGACGTTTCTGGACGATGAGACAATCTAATGGCGGCTCAACGTCTGCCCCGAGATCTAGTGCAGCCAAGCAGTGGTTAGAAGAACTGGCTCAAAAGAAGATGTGATTGTGTGTGTTTTTGAAAATTGTGTAGCAGCGTTTCAACATTCGTGACCGCAGAATTGACTTTGACCGCTGCTGAAAAAGTGTACTTTCTCTTTCCCGGTCTAAACACGATTGAAGCCTAGCAATATCCTCGAACGTGATCAATACACTGCGTCACAGAAGATTTAAGTTGCTGAGAAACTAACAATTTTCACCGCATTAATCTTTAAAGAACATAAATAAGTAATTAACAACAACAACTGTGTAACTTTTCCTTACTTTGTTCAGTAATCGCCGTTAAAACAAAACTACATATCCTCGGGTTGCCAACAGCCAAACAAAACGCTCTTTTCGCGATTTATTTAGTTTCCACGCCCCTTTATCGAAAAACAAGATTTTGAAAAGTCTTGTCCTTTGCTTGTTTTGCAACCTACCATGTAGACCTGCGTTGCTTTACAGCAGGGGTGGGGAACCCGCGGCCCGCGAGCCAAATGCGGCCCGCGTGGACATTTGATATGGTCCGCGTCAGAACTTTCGTACCCAAGTTAGACACAATATCGCGTCAAAACGAAGCTCCATGACAAGAAGGTTCTTACAGAGAAAGTCAAGAGAAGTTACCCTTCCTCATAGTTAGATAAAGGTAGAATTTAAGATAAAATTAATTGATTCTGTAGCCCGCCAGCGATAATGCACTATTCATGCGGCCCATGATAGCAGATAGGTTCCCCACCCCTGCTTTATAGCAATATCGATTTGACAAGTTAAAAACTTTGCTCTTTTCACTCTCGCGCTGCAAGATTGAATCGAAGTTCAAGCAAAAACTAAAACAAAATTGGGTCAAACACGCTGTCACGTGTCAGGCAGTTACAAAGTACAACTTTAGATCGGTTTCAGTAGAAAGTTTCCTAGCGAATCAACGGTCCTTTGCTACTGCAAGAGCAGCTGCCATGCACAGCTGTCTGAATTCATTGAAAAGGGCAGGTTTATAAGCAGCAACACTTCCTGGGTGCATACGATTCATTTGATCTCATACATGGGTGCTTAAACCAAGCAAGGTGCAGAAAGAAATGCACACGTTCTTTCGTTTGTGAACGCAATCATTTTGTGTTCAAGTGACTGCTGTGGAAAGCAACACTTTGTGCATTCAACCGTGAAGGTAAATTTCTTTGCAGGGATGACTCACCGGACGGTCACGGGTGTTTTTACCAAATTATATTATTTGCAGTACTCTGATATGCTCTTACGGGTAAAAACTCCGGGCTCTTATCGGTAAAAATATCCGGTAATACAAAAATACGAAATAGCTGAAAAGGAGGGCTTAGGACTACTGCTCGATAGTCGTAACACGTTTTTTCGCATGGTTGCCGCATTGACTAATTCGTTTCACCCATAGTACGTTTCAATAGATATTTTAAAATCACGCTGATCATCCTTGTATTGCAAGGGTTTGCCTTAACCACCCCTTCCTGCAGTGTAAACATAACTGACTGACACTGCTGCAATAAAAATCCAGGTTCTCGTGTTAAAACTATTGGCAAAACTATTAAAATCACTGATGTTTACAGTGATAAGTTTTTGAATAAATATTCATGTGCTGCCATTGTAGTATTTCCTATATGGACTTTATTTAAGTACTGTCATTTTAAATAACATCTGTAACCACGTTTCCAGCCGAGAGAAAGGAAACAGTTTTACTGAAAGTGCTTCTTTCTGTATTTCATAAAAAAAGCTAAAAATCTCGCTAAAAGCGTCTACATACACGAAGATCAAATGAAGAAGACAAAACAAAGGAAAAAGTAACGCCTCAAGGCTTTTTTGATGTAATACAAGCGATTCCTTTCCATAACGTTTCCGTGAGCGTAATTGTAGCCTGCTGATTGTTTTGGCTACGCCGTGTGAGCGTGTAGTAAGCAACTGCCGTAAGAAAATTCAAACTTGGCCGAAATGTTTGTTGAGGTTCTCTTCCGCGCCAGAGCGTAACCGTTCCGGTCATGCAGTTCTCCAATTGTCTGTCACAGTGGTTTGTTTCTGACGTCACAATAGGATGCCGTCACTTCGACGTTATTTCAGCTTCGCGCCTGAACATAATGAGTAGTGACGGTTAAGAATATCACTTGATTAGCGGTTCTCTCAAACCTTTTTCCTATTTTTGCTAAATGATAATGCTAAAATGTCTACCAATAAAAAAAAACTCCTAAACCAAGGGACGATGGGACAATTACGCAGCAAAAGTTCAAATTCCCATCATACGGCGACGGTCGACATTTAGCAGTCTTATTTTAGCACCCTGTCATTTAACAATTCGCTGAAGTTAAGGCCCTTGGCAAAAAATAAGTATAGCTGTTCACCCTCGACTGTCGGTGAAGTGAAACATTACTGAAGTGACCAGACGTCTGGGATTTTGGGGCCGTTCCCCGGTACGCAGGTCGGTCACATGTTTGTCGCGGTAAAGCAGATCGGTCCCAACAAACAAGAGAAAAAGAGAAAAACAAAGGAAAGGTTAGGTTAGGTTTGCTGCGAAAGTTGCAGAAAGAAACGGGGGAATCGAAGATGAAGCACAGGAGGAAATTATTTCGCAAATAGTTGTCGTATATGGGACGAACTTGCAGACGTCGATCTAATTACAGATAGTTTTAATTTTCCGTGAACATTATTTGCAAGTTTCATAAAGTCCCAGTAATGTGACATCAAGTGTTGGGTCAAACTAAACATAAAGCATTCTACTTGAAAAGCATCTTTTAAGAGCAATTTTGAAAAAACTCGAAAATCAACAGGTCTTCTTTACATGGTCAGTGAAATCCCATCTAGCATTACCTGTGCCCCTCCTAAAACTTCGGATTACGGTTATGCAGCTCTGTTTCTGCATTCACAATTTCAGTATGCTTTGAACGAGTTCACCTGAATCCTTCAAGCGTTTTACCAGAGACCTCATCTGCAATAGAATTTGGTGTCCCAATTGTGATGTAATCTCGTACCTCTGCTGGAAAGGAAGCACCCTCCCCACTCGGACCCAATCAAAACAACCCATCTGGAAAACTTTGCGGCTTGAATTTACAGGTATTGGGCAGGAATTTTTTTAAATTACGGCTAAGCATTGATTTCAACGTTCTTCATCAGCATCAAGGCTGCAAGTTGAAATTCTAAGTCGAAAGCGATATTGAACGGTGTTATTTACATTTTTAAATACGCGAGCCTATTCTACTTTCATGCCTATAGACGAATTGACACGAATTTATTTCAAACAAAGCAAAAATATCTGTTTTCTCACCTGATGTGTCTCTTTCACGTTGTCGCATATTGTCACGTCATAGTCACAACCTTTTCGTTATTGTTTTCCTTCCTTTTCACACTGAAATAAGAAAGAAGAATGTGGATTCTTCTGTTAAGCAATTGATTGTCATTTACGTTGGTCACCCACGCTTCAAAAGCAAGGTTGTATCTTTTCCAGTTATCATAATAACGACGATCGCCCAAGCGCAATGCTTTAGACCAGGGGTCACCAAACTACGGCCCGCGGGCCAAATCCGGCCCGTGAAGCCATTTCATCCGGCCCGCGTAGACATTTTGCCAATGAGGAAAAACAATATAACAAAGGAAAATTTGTTGATTTGGCAGAAACATTTCCTGAAACAATCACATTTTGTAAGATGTCCGGCCCTCGGACTGTTGAGTAACAGCTTATGTGGCCCTCGGACTGTTGAGTAACAGCTTATGTGGCCCTCGAACAAAAAAGTTTGGAGACCCCTGCTTTAGACCAAAGCGAAAATTCGTATGTTTTCAAAAAGTTGGACTTGTTCCAGTAGAAGCAAACAAAACGACAGTGTTTGAAATATTCGGTTTGGCATGCGCATTAATGCTTTCGTTGGTACAACTCGATTAAAATTTCCCAGTTACTCTTATCAAACTCCTCTACGCAACCACTGACTTAGTCGCTGTTGTAATGATATTCCTTCGGTTTTGGAGTTGACACAAAAAAGGCACCGTGACTTGGAATACTGGAATTTCCAAATCTTTTATGCAAAAAGCTGCGCCATTTCCACCATTTGGTATATTTAATGTTTTTTTGTTGTTTTAATTGCACCAGGCTGATAGTAAGTCGTCTACGTAAAACTCCTGTTAATGTGCAGAAGAGATCTATACCCAATAAAATGTTACCAACTTGCAGATAAGTAATGCAGCATGAGCTCTAAACATGTGATTCATTTATGAGACAACAGCGTTCCTAACCTTATATAGATTACCACTGCAGTCCCAACAGCAAGCATCAAGAGGACGAGAATCCCTGTTGAGATGGCCACAACATCTGAAAGAAATCACAACACTTGTTATTAAATTTTAATTTAACAGCAATGCTTTTGAATGCAGCTCAGAACCTTTATGTAATTTGTTTATTTCAAGCGTAAATGATTTACTCAACTAAATATTAGGAGAGTCGTACGGCCTCAAGAAACTTAGCATTTAAAATCGATTTCGTTTATGTTGATCTGCTGACCTTCTACGATATGGTAAAGTCTTCAAAATGCTAGCATCGGAGTAAGCTATTGAAGTTTGTCAAAGCAGTCAATGATCTCATAGCAAAAGCGATGCACCCATCACCGACGGAACAAGAGATGACAACACGCCAGTAACCAAGAGTATATAAACATAATGAGACGCTGATAAATCAATCTTACGCAGCAAAGTATTGTCGTCCTGACGCAGGTCGAAGGGGTTGCTTGCCGGTTTCTCATTCGTGCGACCTAACGTTGTGTCCTCAGATGGTTTTCGTTTCTCGGTAACGCTTTTCTGAATGGAAGGGACGGAGGATCGACCTGCACATCCCAATGTATATTGTTCACCAGCCGGTTTGAACACATTTCATTTAGCTGATCAAATGCCTTTGGCTGCAGCACAAGCATTTAGAAAAAGTGTCAATGCGTGTATAATTCGCCGTGAAACAGTAACTTTTTTTGTTTTCTTACGGGAGCAATGTGCTGTCACCAAGCGTTCTCTGAATGCAATCTGAAGATTACAACGCAGAAAGGCGTAATCTTGTCGGCACTAATAAGTTTTGTGATTTCAAACGAGATTAGGACAAGCCGAGCGCGATCTGGCAATTCACCCGTTCCCAAACAAGAAGAATGTCTTACAACAGCCAGCACAGCCAATTGCCTGAAACGCGACCATCTACTCAGCGCCACCTTTAAGCAGAACGTTCCACTTTCTTTTCATTTTGTTCTTTTTCAATTCTTTTTCCTGTGACGCAGATGCAAACAATATGGCATGTGCCTTCGTTCACAGAACGCGAAATTAAAAGTACTGCAGTTTGATGCACCCAAGCCCGCAACCAGAGGTGGGCGGCCGGGCACTTGCCCCACCTTCGAAACTTTCAAAATCACGTTACAACAACCAGTTTGCCATCAACACCCAAAAATAGCGCAACAACAAATTACAATTACTTTGACCCCCAGCTGGTTGCGGCCATGGATGCAACTGACCTGAAGTTTTTCCCACAGTCGCAAGCAACTGGTGGCAATGGAAAATCTAAGGGTGCTGCGGCCAAAGTCTGCAAATGTTCCACATAAAGTACAAAAAAATACAGAAATGTGATCTCGCGAACAGTCGAACATGATTGGGCAAAAAGAAAATTACTTCTTGGCGCAAGTGTCGTGCTTGTTGTGGACGTAACAAGGGCAATTGTTACAGCTTCTTCATCGACAGAGGAGTAATCCTCGTGTCGCAAGAACAAGTCAAAAAGCTCTGAAGTCTGTTTATGTTGCTTCGCAGTGACTCTCGTCGGGTTCTTCGGTTCCGACATCGCGTCTGTGACAAGAAAAAAAAAAACTGTTGCAGCGATTATTTACCAGAATATGATGCAAGAGACGATTTTCCAGTTTGAACTTGAATGCGAATTGATGCATTCAACGATTGTGACTCTTTCACACGTGCAGGTGGCTTTATTTTCTGCAGTCAACAAGGTTTCTAGATTTCACCTTCGTGGGGTGTAATAATTTCACGTTGTGAAACCCGCCCAGAAAAAATGGGAGCATGACTTAGTTGACACAAGCATCTTTTTCATGCCCCTGGGCTGCGAAAGGAACAAACAGACGCATGTTTGCTGCGAGCGATTTATTTCTACGGTTTCGCACACAGACAAAAAGGCATTTTTAGCAATAGCGTACTGCTGTGGTGACCGGGCGATTGTTCCCAAACTTTTACTGATCGCCTTCAATTTGTGGGTCCCGTACTGTCACCTCGTAGCAACTTGTTCCAGGAAAACTCAATCTTCCAAACGTCATTCGATCAAAAGTTTGGAAAACCAGGTTTGACACAAATGCGACATGAACAAAATGGCTGCGAGAAATTACAAAGGCCATTTTCAAAAATACAATGAGGGAAGCACACAAAAATGCAGGAGTTTATGAAAAGAACCCGACAAGTTAAAACCATAGCTGTGAATATATTTTTTGTGAAGAAAAACAGAAAGCAGGTTTATTCGCGTAGAACCTTGAAGGCCTTCACACACCACTAGCGGTAGGGTACCACAGTTTGGGACTTACTGCCCGAAGGCACAAAGTCGTAAACTCCTGAACATCATAACCTGACGAATGAAAACAGCACGCAAAGCCAATCGGACCCGATCATGAACAACGCAGTAACGATAGAAGGGCCAGCGCCTTTGTTGTGGCGGATATTGTTGGCAGTTTTCAATGCAAACACAACAACACAGCACCGCGACAGATTAAAAACTCCGGACTGGAAAAGCAAACGAAAAGCGATGCGGCGGAAGCCGAACGAATTGTCAACATTTGGCAACCTAAACACTCGTTGAATGCTACGTAAGCGGTTCATAATTTCCAGACGATAGTTTAGAGTTGTCTTCCATTTTAACTGGCCCTTTGTGTGTAACCTGGCGTGTGTTACGAATGAACCTGGCCAAGGGCGCAAACGTTGTTTTGCTTCAAAAATCAAGTTTACCTACGATTCAAGCCGTCTGCGCAGTCGCAAAAATATTTTGAAAGATGGACTGTCGACCTGCGGCGGCTAGGCGCTGCTTTAGGTGACACATGAATCGCTTGCTTGCATATAAACTTCGCTGCGATGCCAACAAAGCTAGACGTATCCGACTTTTGAGCAGAAGACCGTACTGCGTACGTCATAGTAGCGTATTATGTTCTTTCAATAATTGCATCCTGCTGAACCCGATCGAACGCGTGCCAGGAATTCGACAGCCTCGACACGTGACCCACGGATTCAGCAACGTGAGGTTTGCCCCAATTTGCTAGTGACCATTGCTATCAATTTTCGCTGACTGAACAATTTTGTCAGGATCTGCCAGGCGGCACCTAAACCGCTGCACACAAACACTAGGTTTCGAATCGAAAGCGGGAACGTCAGCATTGGAGGACTTTTACGTGGGTCGAGTGTAAACTTACGCCGTTTAAGCGAAAACTGACGCTTTGCGAAAATCAAACGAACAGAAAATGGCAACCAACATCGAAATTCTCAGAGCAACTATTTGAAAGCGATAGGTGCACTTTTCAATCGTTTTTTCACTGTTTTGACACTTGACGCCCAAGTCTATCATGTTTATTTCTTGTTAGTGGCGTAACTGTGGAGTAATAATAAGGATTCATTTTCATTGATTTTTCTTAAACCTGATGCCCTGTGATTTGTAGACTGTTTATTTACATTCGTGTTAAGCCTCAGGCTAATTCGACTTACCCAGCCGAGGTAGCATGTCCATCTTTCGTAGGTAGGCGATTGAGACTGCAAAGCAAAAAAGGTCAGTGAGCAACAGACACACACATTTACAACAATTGATGTTCAAAAAGAAAGTCTGAACTCACAGTATGTATCTGGTACTTCACACTAAAGATTTTACCAGTGAAAACGTTATGAAAAAAAGCCGTATTTTCACGTTTTTCTTGCACCAGCTTGTTATAAAAACGAGCGACTGACGACCCCAAACAGATGCAAATGAACTTCTGCACAATTAAAAGCACTTCTTCAAACCGTAGCAGAAACTGACAAGAAAGTTTTGCTAAGCAGGAAATGATCAGATGCTGAACCAGCGCTCCGAAGAATAAATCCGGCTTGCGATAAAACAACTTTCTTTCGTCCTCATCCCAGCGTCTAAACCAGGGGTGGGCAACCTACGACCCGCGGGCCGGATTCGGCCCGACAAGCAAAATCGTCCGGCCCGCAACCCCTTTATAAATTGTAGTAATTGCATGGCCCGCCTAGTGATGTTATATGTTATGAATCTGCCCTTCATGCAACTTCTTGTATTGTATTTTTTTGTACCAATGAGGAACTATACTCATGAGAAACCGCACTGTGTTTATTTTGTGCTTTCATTATGAACTGTGAAAGTCAGGAGTAAATCTGAATAAAATTCCTGATTTTCATCATATCAACAACATAAACAACAAAAGGTATGGAGTTTTTGGTGGAAATTTAGTACGGCCCGCCATACCTTGCAGAGTTTGTATTTGGCCCGCGACTAGGGAAAGGTCTGCCGACCCCTGGTCTAAACTGTTTGACTACAGCAGGGGTCTCCAAAATGTTAGTCCGAAGGTCACACGAACAATTACACAACAGCTCGAGGGCCGACCATCTTACGTATTGTGACTGTTTCGGGATTTGTTTCCTTCTACAAAACCAACAATTTTGTGGTAAATATATTATATTTTTATTATTAGCAAAATGTAACTGTGGCCGTATGAAATGGCTTCGCGGACCGGATTTGGCCCGCAGGCCGTAGTTTAGAGACCCCTGGACTACAGGCTTTAACTAAACTATGTATTAGTGACCATAGTCAACATCAGGCAGTTGTAAACAGTTGCTAAAGCAGTGATATTACGTGTGCAGTAGTTGCTTTTTTTAATGATTTTTGCTATGACGTTTTCTCTCAGACTCTTGCTTATTGTATTTATTGCAAGAGCGGGTTTGCCACTACAACACTTGCAGGCAAACATCAAAGCACATACTAGCGCCAAAGAAATTTTGCTGCTGCTGTTTCAAACTTTAAAGTTTATTTGTGCTGGTGACGCAATCGACACCCTGTTTGTTTTATTCGCCGACCGACAGGTGCCGAAACACCGCGGCGACGCTTTCACTCGACCCGAGCAAACAAAATACCGCAGTCACCTTGTAGTCGGGAACTTTGCGTAAGAAGACACCAGGCGTCGCGACCTTTGTCAGCGACCCACGAACTCCCGCGCCCAGACCGCGTGGGATTAGGATGAGATTTTGTTAAGGTTTTGCAGGAAAAGCTTGTTACAACGCTGCAAAGGCGTTGGACTTCCAGCAAAAAGGCTGTCTTGTTTGTGGGGCTATATACAGTTAAATCAGAAAGACTTGATCATCCAGCTCAGACCGGCATTAAATCTAACTTTCATCTGACCTTGGAGAATTTTGGACAAGGTTTGGATTAATCAGGGGACTTAGGTATAAATTAAAGTGCTTTACACATTCAAGTTGCAAGATTTGGTTTTGATTTTACTTCACCTTGTCGGTGTTACCATCATTTCTTCTGTCGGTATATTCGTGATGACGCGGACGCCAACTATTGGCCCACTATGCCATTGCCGGTTTGCAGTAAATACATTTCCTCAAAATGGTGTTCAAAATTTTATTTTTTCTTGAACAACAGCCTGCAGTGGACGTAAAGTTTTCTTCATTTTTTTGTTGTAATCCCAAGTAAAGCTTTCACACAGTTTACACACTTACAATAAAGTCTGCCACTTCATAACCTCCTTATTCAAACAAAGTTGTTTGCTGCCGTTGAGACTTGCATCAGCTAAACAATTTACCAGACGACGAAAAAGTGAGAAATGATACGATTTTGACTGGTTTCACTTTTGAAGAGAATTTATTGAGTAACTTGCCAAATGCAGGTGGGAAGCCAATGTCAAAGGTTACGCGGCGTTTGAAAATTAGGCACCCGGGGCTCTGTAACCGAAGCTTGTATGAAATCGTGCATGACCACTGCCAGTAACCCCCCAGTCAGTGACTGCAAATGTCAGAAAGGATGCCCATGACGTCACAAAAAATTGCAATAACGAAATAAATAGCCGCTTTGTTTTGACTTAAAAGTTGCAACCAGACATCTACATTTCCTTTTGCATGCAAGCGGATCTGTTGGCAAGCATCGCCCGTACACACGTGCGCTCAGCCGAACCCTTAATTTTATTAATATATTTGATTAATTCTTTTGGAAACTCCATAAATTCAATAAGTCTGAGAAAAGACTTTTACCTGAACGTATCAGTCACTTTCAAAAATCAGTTTTGTCGCTCTTTTGCGAAGCTTGACTTTCTGGATTTTATTAAAGTTTTTTTGAAACAAAAGTGTCAAAAACAACAACGTAAAAAATTAAATCTCTCTTTCTAAGCGTCAATTGTGCAGTTTGTGACTGCTTTCATTGTACCCATCCTGAAATAAACATACATGAACTACAGCGGTATGTTGAACGTTGGATAAGAGCACATGCCTCATCCTTCACGTTTTTCACGGTGCTCTGCTTTTAACCAATCTTGACAACTTCTTTAACGCACTCAAACCCGTGACAAAATCATTTCAAACCAGGTCATTACTCAGTTGCATTGCGAAGCGGCAACCAAAAGTTGTCAATGCCTGCCTTGTCCGAAATTTTGCCTTAGTGGGAAAGAAAAACTGCAGGATGGTGTTTTTTGATAGTGATTAAACTAGCACACCTAACAACGTTTCCCTGAGTGTCGAGAGGTACTGTACATTGCTTCGTAATTACAGCACAGCACAACTTTTAAAACGGAGCTGTTTGTGCAAAATCTGTCAAGCGCATTTGCGCAGCGTGAGTGCAATTGCAACAAAAACGATGAAAATCTTGACAAAGGTTTTCTTTTCGCTATTTTATCCCAGAATTGTCTGGAAACTAGCGTTCAGCGCAAGATTTTTTGTTGTCCAAAACGTTTCATTACGCGTTTCGTCGACCGCGGCAAGACGCTATAAAGTGGCTGCAACCAATTTAAATAATTGCCTTAACGTAAGTTCCTTTGAATAATGGCCGTAACTCTTTACTTAAACAAAGTTGCAGTATACGCCATTTTGACTGCCGAAGCCCGCCCTTGAAGACAGTGAACAAGTAAGCCTGTTCACTTCACTGAAAGCACTCCTCAGGCGCAGAAATATTATACAACCATAAGAAAGAAACAACATCTTCAAACATCATCTCTGGTTTGCACGTCGTTCCACATCATCGCCACATTCTTCGTACGACACCGCAGAAGTAACTAAACCGAGTTACTCACCGAAGCAAGGATTGTCGTAGATTCTTTGGTGGATGAGCTTGCACCTCCGAGTGTTCTGTGTCAAACAATTACAGTCGTCAAGTGGTCTGGCCAGTGAGACAACGAGGTAGATCGAGAGCTTCAAAATTTCTCGCAAAATCGATGAACAGCACTCGAAGTCGACTCGAAATTTTTTTCATTTCACTTTTTTTGAAAGCGTGTAAACACCGTGCATATATATGCTGCAGAGCACCCATTAAAATTGGCAGGTACGGTGTAATATCGACTGTGACTAAACTTTTTTTAGAAATAACATGCACGCACTTCATGTGCTGTCTCGATTACCTATGGTCTGTACGAGGATGACGGAACAAAAAACTTGGTTTCAAACTTTGGCACAATGCATGGCAGGTGTTTGGAGGAAACTTGAAGTTCGATAATCGCACTCTTTACTATACATGGTCATCATGGGCGTACCGAGGTTAGGTGGCGCCCTGGACAAAAAAAGGTTTGGCGCTCTATGTTCAAACCTGAGGTCTTTTGGGAGTAAATGTACTGTATTGAAAAAAGTACTTGCGACATTGTCTGGACTTTTCAGCGCGCCCCCACTGATTCTGCGCCCGGGGCGTTGTGCCCTTTTTTCCCCCTCGTTACGTCCCTGGTGGTCACTGAATCCGCATCGCCCCAAGAGATGGTTTCGACACTTCGCTGGATCGCCGTGTTTTAACGCCAAGTGAAAAACGCAAAGACAGCACAGAGCGTAGGGGCAGAACAGAATCTCCACCATCATGTCATACTGTAAATGGCGAAAGACTGAAACAGGAACACGTTACAGCAACTGTCTTCAGTTAGCACGCACCTGCTTGCAAGTGCACTTGTTGTCCAAGTCGAGGAAATCGCGAGTAAGCGTATCCATGATGTCAGCGCATACCGGGAGATCCCGCATTTTTGCGTTGCAGCTTCCCGACTTCACCTGCGTCAAGATCTTCATTAAATGTTCATCCTTATTAACCGCTATACTTTGGCAAGAACCGAAATTGCATGTTCTTAATGCAAGATGTCCGCTTGGTTTCACGTGCAACGTTAAACTGCGATTCTTCTTCAATAAAAAACCGAAATAGCTCTCATAATTTGTTATAAAGCTTTTTGTGGGTCCGGGAATTACGTGCGGAAGATGTTGATAAAAAATGTTAAGTTGCGATGGATGTATTGCAGCAAGGCCATAACGTGCAAGTCTTATGAAGGTTCGCGACGCAACGGGTTCATGAAAATTTATGTTTGTACGAGTGCCAAAGGCGTTTCATTTCTGGCGATATTAAGCAAGTGAAGTGGTACAGTGGGTTGAGAATCCTACTCCCCAATCTGATAATAATCTGGGTTCGTTTCTCGGTCGGGTCATACCGAACTTGAAAAACGGTACGTGTGGCCTGTCCAAACTTGTGCTCGGCTTTTGTGAGTGGGTGCAAGGGAAACAATTCATACGCAGTGCTGCCGCTGTCTTTTCACTAACGCAGCGTTCACTGCGAAATTAACCGCGTGACTCATCTACAGACGGTACAAAGTGAATACATATAATGATAATGAAAATTATTAGCGCTAATATGCTAGGCATTCTGAAGCTCCGAGAACAAATGGACGTCATTTGTTTTATGTTCCGTGAACGATTAAACTTCATTTGGTATAAAGTTGTCACAAGTTGTCAAACATAAAAGTATCAAATTGCATTAAAGTCAAACATGACTGCGAACAAAACTAGGTAAGTCTAGAAAAGCGCGCGAGGATGTAACATCATCCACCTGATTTCATCATAATTGTATGATCCACGCTTTTAGTCCAAAGGTGATGAAAACATCCAAAGCTGTTTAGGTTGTACGCTGGTCACGAAACAAGCGTATTTGAAGCAGCAGCTTTTGTCTTAAAACAACGATATCAACTTTTAGCTAACTAGTGTTTCATAAAACGCAATAGCTGTTGTAAATATTTATGCAACCAACTGCGTGGCCCACGCTGGCGTAGATCTATGAAATATCCCTGACCTCACCAATGGAAAACGCTGCAAATATTGCCGGTTGTTTTAACCAGAACGCCAGTTGTCACTTACCGCACACCTTCCCTTAAGGTTGTCCAGTGCCTCGCGACACTTCTTGTTATGCTTGCATTTTTTCAACACCTGATGACAACTGTTTGCGGGAACTGCTTCCGGCGGTGATTTTGCACGCGCTGGAATTCTTTCGTCGGTCACGCTTTTCATCTGTCCTTTCGCGGCGTTCGATCGGGCCTCAGCAACCACAGTCAGCAACAGCGATAGAATAATGCAAAACTGCGACGAAACATAAACAGGCGTTCGCCCATCTGCGCGACTGGAAGCGCCGGGTCGTTGCTGCCGTTTAACAGACGTCATTTCAAATAATAATCTTCGGATGACAACTGACGAAAAAATCTTGTACTTGACCGGTGCTGTTGACTTGTAAGCGGTGTGACAGTACAGTCAGGTTCTACACGCCTAAGCGCTTTTCGCAACAGCTGTTGATAAAGCAGTTAATTAAACAAAGGCTAGGAGGCGCTTTAACGAGTGTCCCGGGGGAGCGTGAATCCGCGCCCGACAAAGAACAATGGCGAATGGTCGGCATGCTTTTGCCAAATCACATCATGATCGACGTAATGCATGACGCAAGCAAAACAGAAGGCAATAAAGCTTAGCGGCAGTCTTTGTACAGAGTGCCACACATCTTGTAGTTTTATTGCAACTGTTTCGTTGCTGTGAAACTTTTGTTTACGATTTACGTCAAACTTGCAAACAACTCCATCAATTTGCTCTAAATTTAAAGCACCCAAAGCAGACAATTTGAGCAGCAGTTGGGGTATGCAACAAATACGAAACTTGCTGGTAAGATCTATTCTTTATACAAAGCGCACATGTGAATAAAACCCAAGTGTTGCGTTCCAACAACCGAGGTAATATATCAATGTGATCTGTTTCGATGGCGCAGAAGCAGCATTGACTAGCATCTAGCGTCTCTCCGAAGATGTAAAAATGCTCACAACACGAGCATATGGAAGCGACAGACCAAAAACTGCGTATTACTATTCCCTTGAGCGTTGAAAAGCAAAAGAATCAGAAACCAGCGAACAACCTTAAAATCTTTTGTAAGTAGTTTTCTCAAGTCTCTTCGTGTTTGCTTCTGATGAAAGCAATCATTAGAAGGAAACCCAAGGCTTTGTTTCATATCGTGGGGTCGCAGCTTTCCTCGCAGCTGTTATTTTACTCCACTCACGCGCAAGCAGACAAACACGACTTGCTGCCAAAACAACATCACAGCAGTTTTTGAACGCGTGTGCCACCCGAATGCTTGCAGAAATGTACTTCAGAATAAAACAAAACAACGATTGGATGAGAAAACGAACACAAGTTTATTTTCTCGAAACGTTTGCCACACGCATCTCCCAGGTTTCCAGGCACAATGCCTGCTGTCTAAAGTTTTTTTTCAGACTTTATTCGGAGTTGTGCCGCTTCTTTGTTTAATGTCTAGCCTGGTTCGAAGTGACAACCCACACGAAGGAGATCTTGTTTCTAATGGACGTGCGTCTAATGAAAGACCGTAAACGATGTGCTTTCCGCGACAGTAGCCGGCAGCGAAACTCGAGATTAATTAAATCTATCAGGGACGATCGCTAAATCAAACCCAGCGAAACCCGAGAACGGTCCTGATTGGCGTTAACACCGCCGGCCCTGGGCGAGACACGAGTCTATTCAGTCCAACACTTTCTACACTTTCCGAACCGAATCAAAAGCAAACGTCAGCGCTCTCGCGCACGCGACATTCACTGATTGCCATCAAGCAATTGTTTCCGTCTCGGAGCAAGTCACGATTTTTCGCCCGAAACCCGAAGCCCGACCAAAGCGAAACTTCGATGCTGTTCTTCGAAGTGCGTCACGTTCAACATGGCGGCGGTCGACGAACAAGCAAATCGGCAAATTCACTTTTTAATGAAAACGTCTATGAGCGTTTCCATCAATCGATGGGGCAAATCAATTGCAAGAAATACATTCACTACACTACCGTAATTTGTGCTTGACGAACCGCGAATAACAGCTCCGGGAATAAACAATTCAAATAAGTAAGAGGTAAAAGCAGCTTACGGCATTGTCCTGTATAGTTGAACAGACATATCTTGTCATGAGACGCTAACGCAGCTGGTATGATCCTTGTTTAAGTTCAGAAAGCTAGATTTTGAGCCTAAGCACAAGTGTTCTGCTGTTGACTCGAGGAAGGAACTTATTTGCTCTCACTCATATCTGAACTTTTCCAATCACACGTCAACTGTCTCTCTTGTATTCAGGTATATCTGCCTGCTGCCCGTGCACACAGTAGCCTAGGAAGAGCATTTGCCTTGACATTTGCGCTGACCGAATGAGCGAACGCAAAGCATTCGCGTCTGCCTCAACCGAACACGACCGCCAAAATGCAGCGTGAAAACCACCGTGAAAACTGACTCAGCGGCTTTGCGCCACCATTAACATACCCTGACCGCCCGTTGCGCAGACTCGAACAAGAAGCAATTCGCTTTCGGCGCAAGGAGTTTTCGGTCGCAGTCGCCATCATCAACATGGCGCAGCCGATGCGACTTTTATCGAACTCGAAACACAATCGTTCCCCCCACTAAATAGCGCGCGATTTGAGTCTTGAGGCAGTAGCGCGGTTTTTTTCTGCGCGACGAAGCCGGCCGGTCGCCTTTTTTGCGCGAGCTCGTATTCCGCTCACGACACATCACAAAGACGTTTGTCCGAGACAATGGACAGCTTGTAATTACGATCGACGCAAATGGACGCGAAGCTTTCGAGAGTGATAGGCCGTTTATATTAAGCAGCTCGAAGTCGGAGGAGCACGGTGGGCCATCGTTGCTGGTGCTGCACCGGCTCGGATAGGTTGGGTAATTTATGTTCGAAATCAGGACAAGAGACAAGGCAGATGGCACCCTGATTAAACTGCGCCAGGCACGTTGGCCGTGCATCGGTGTTGATCGACCACACGAGCCTCAGAAAGCGGTTAATCTGAATTCGCTGTGCTTTAAAGTTTTACTTTTGCTCCTAAGTTCCTCTTCGATTGCTTTAATCATCAGCACATGCGCACGGACGCAAATTTTGGAAACTGCTTCTGTTTCAGCATCAGCTGGACTTCAGTAAAACATGAGAAAAATAAATTCAGCGCGGTTTTACCTTATGAGGCGCTCTACATGAAAGATGCAAAAAAATCTTTGAGGCTAAATCTCAGTTTTTTCTAATCCTAGCAAACGAAGTGGCTCTTTCGGTTTAAAAATTTTTATAACATCACGTGGAAGAAATTCAACGCTTTTGTTACACTTTTAACAAAATGTTTTTACAAGTTCAATTGAAATTGCTTTTTGGGGCCGATACTGGTAGTTTCAAATGAAATACGTTGAGATCTCAGTGCTATATGAACTGTTTGTACTTTTCAGCTAGCAGATTCTTCTATGCAGTACAAGCATAGGTCATGCTAACAAGTGGCCGATCGCTTCACATAGCTTTAACCTCAGCCTCGGGATGTTTTGTTTTGCCTTAAATCTCCTCCCCATTTTAATTTATCCTACTTCTCAGATTTCAATCTCCTCCCCAGCCAAAAACCGCCTCTTTCCTACAAGAAGACCCTTAAATCAGACATAATTGAAATAAAATTCCACACGTTGCTCTGAGATGTGTGGTGTTCAGGTGGTGAGCATATCATTTTGAGATGATCACGCGGTTGGAAGATGCTCGTTGGGTGGAACATGCGATCAAGCGTGACATCACGAACATCACTACGTGTGAAAACATCAAGTGCTCGAAAGCTACGATTTGTTTTCGTTCGTTTCTTGTCAACGTTACTCCTTCATACGCCAGTTCATCTGCAAAGCGACGTTCAGGTGAAACGGGCCAAGTGAAATGTAGCAAAAAGATTAGTGCTGTAATTCCGCAGCAAAATAACAAGTCGTTTCAAAAACCAAATTTTTAAAGCGCTTTCGCAGTATCGCATTATTCTTTGATCTCTGCCATCGTGACAGTCAGCATCATTGTCCACGACTATCACGTGACTGTAGGTGCTGGCAAAGACCACCTCGCCCTTCGCAATCGTGCCATTAACTTTGCGTTTCACATGAGCATAGCCAGACGTGCGTGCTGGCATTGTTTGGGTCAGAATTTTCTTTTTGTCTACCATTGTAATTTATTGATTGCAACTCTATTCGTACGTTTCTTGCCAACTTATTGTACGAAGTGCACTTCGTACCTTAGCCTGTTTTTTTACTAGTTCTCGGGCTAAACTCTTAGACTGCGTTGATGCTTGATGTTGAAAAGGTATGGAAAAGTCAACCACGAAATAAATATCAGTAATTCTATATCACCAAAACACCAGAAAAAATAAATATCACTAATTCTATCGAAAAATGGGTGCACGCGAGTGTCTCTATTTGCATGAACCGACAAAACATAAAAAACAGGCAAGCCTTCCCAAAAGTCCTTAAAAATCTGGCCCTGCTCTGTAGTGGAAAAGCTTGTTTTTATATGCATGGTTTATTTGCGAGCGGTTTAATCAGAAACTTTTATTCAATGCTTGCCTGTCGCTGATATTATGAAGACAAGCTCCTTCAAGTACTGTAGCTTTTCCATAATAGCTCTGATTGCAAGAAAGGCTTTTGCTTTTTATTAGCATTTCGTTTTTACAAGAGCCCAACCTATGAAAAACGCGATCAACTGCAATATGTGAGAAATGCAACTTTTCGAAAAATCTCCACCTTTACTTAAAATTTCACGCGACTTTCCTTAACTGAAGTCTAACGTCACAGCCTGTTGCTCCTGTCACATTTGTTGAACGCGTTTAACGAAATAAGTTTTTCAAACTAGTTAGATGAGTTTCAGGGATGTTTCTTTTTCTGCCAAGCTGTCTCAGTTCAGCCCAATCGTGGCCACTTCGGTTGCTCTATGACCCATGACCCATGACCCATGCAACGCCGGATGCGCAGTTTCTGCGACAGTTAAATAAACAAAAAAAGAAAATGAGAGGCTTTTGTGGTGTCAGGGACATGCTTGTCCTGGCAGCTTTACGTAAAGATATCTTTAAACTAGCATAGGAATGCAACGGTGGTACAGTTTTTAAATCAAACAAACAGACACACACAACGTTGTTTGACCTTTGGCAAGGCTGCCTTCAGCCACAGGTAAGCACAGTGTGTCAACAGCTGATTTCTATCTAGCGCTTCCTGTTCTCACGCTCGACCAGCAAGATTTCTGGAAGTACAGCAGGTGCCATCGCATTTGGAAACCCTTTTAACTCACCTTGAACGAATTTTCATGCGAGGCTCACTGTGACATCGCATTTTTGAGTTATGCCACTGCGCATGGTAAAATTTGAAAACGTTTGTGAAATGACGACCTGCTTGTGAGCGTTATTCACGCAAACGGGTAGTTTAAGGACAACGCCTTATATAACGACTTGTTTGTTACCATGTGTAACGCCATGCTTCCTAGCTGCTATGCATCGATCAAACACTGAAAGCTACGGGTGATAAGCGAGAAACAAAAATAAAAAGAAAGGTCGGGAATATTACAAAGAAGGCGAACGACGATATTTATCCACCATAGGTTCTGCTGGCTGTGCGGTTGTGCTTGCACAAATCTGCTAGCAATTCAATAGCATCTCCAGCTGAAATTCCTAAAATCGCGAAGCAAGAGTTTCGTTCTACAAAAATTTTCAATGGCAGCAACATCATTTCTATGCCAACTGATGGCTTTGAACTGGATCTCGGTTGCCCACAACTGAAATTTAGAGACACTTAAGATCGAAATGGATACTGGCAAGCCACGGACCCTGCTTATAAATACGGACAGATCGTAACAGCAATTCTCAATCTCGAATGGGATCTTCGCTCCTCGTAAGATGCCTCGACCGTTTTGATCTCCTCGTCCGTCTTCGAAGTTTAAATTTCAAGTAGGCTATTCACTCAGTAGTGGGATCGAAGTATTTGAATAAAGCAGCCAACTGACGTCTTGGTCTGCGACTCTCAAGACCTGCCGGTGACAGCACTAGCAGACAGACCTTTCTGCCACCCTGTCCCGAACTTTATCAAAACCATGTTTTGTCTGCTGCACTTCAGCATTTCCCGCAAGTATTTTAACCTTGCCTCTGCGCAGTGCCCGCCGCAGCGGCCTGACTTTAAACGGGGACTGCGACTGTATATTTTCAGCTCGATTAGCGACCGTCTTGCGAATGAGTCAAGCTTTCGAAAGGCGACGGCGCGTTTTCCCACATCTCGATAAAGCCGAAGAGCCCAATTTACTCTTACATTCAAACAATATTCCTGCCAGCGTAAATACAGGTTGGTGAGGCAAACAACAGCATCGACCAACTTTGATTTTTGGTCACGGTTTGAGGATAAGAAAATGATATCATCTCTCCAAAGCTTTTTCTCATTTTAAGTTCTGCGCGTGGCTTCCGTCTTGGCGACTGGCAACAAAGTGCTGTAGCCTGCATGTGAATTTGACCAAACCAAATGGGATGTCATGCTTGGTTGTAGATAGTGCACGACTTAGCATTTTCTAAGCGATTACTCTTGTATATCACTATCCGACTTTCATTTATGCATTTCCTGACAAATTTGACAACTAAGGAATGCAAACTTTAACCAAAAAAGGCTGACTGTGGCGGTCAGGAGTTTAAAAATAGAATCAAATCTACGCTTTGAAAGCAGCGAAACTAGGTAAATAAAAGACTGCACAACAGTTCTGCTGCCAATATCTACCTGTTTGTTTCCATTCAAATGTTTAGCAACACCATTACTTCGCTACTATGGAATTTTGACAACATAGGAAAAGTCGAGCTTTCACTTTCAAGAGCTAGTGATTAACATGCTGCACAAATAGTCGCGTGCCTTCCGCTATTCGTTCAAATTTCTCGTAAATATGTTTCAAGCTAGCATAATGCTGCTACATTTTTGAAAACTTTACCCAGTTGATACGATTATCACGACGCAACTGTGCAATCCAACCGACATGGTCAAGCATCGCTTCAACTCGCCTGATCAACACCGAAGTCGCTTGCCAGTGTTGATCAAGTGTTTTAGTCCGATCCTATTTTGTTGATTTTGCAGAATCTTGCGTCTCCGGCTAAAAAGGAAGTGAAGGCGAAGAATTGCGCCATTCAATCTTCGGCGACGTCGACAGAGCTACTTGCCCACGTTAACAATCGAATGACCTTGCTTCTCGCATGCTCCGTTTTTCCGCTTCGACTGAAGTGCAACAGAAATGTAGAGCGAGGCTCGAGGTGTCTTGGATGACAAGCGCCGAGACGTTTTCTCACGCGGTCGCTCTTGTAGTCCTGTTACGTCCGCGTCACAATAGCCTCTCGACGCGATGACAAAGCGGCACCCTGTCAAGGAAAAAACTTCACGCCAACGAAATCGGACCTGGCATAAAGTCTGCAAACTGCCTTTTCATCGACGCAATTTTTTGATCAAGATT